>Ga0208156_1000076_pt1 | contig 60367 bp, 45 predicted proteins | sample 1_EtaG_FD_184073 | JGI IMG/M metagenome (GOLD analysis project Ga0208156, IMG submission 184073) | Marine viral communities from the Subarctic Pacific Ocean - 1_ETSP_OMZ_AT15124 metaG (SPAdes) (version 2) | ecosystem: Environmental > Aquatic > Marine > Oceanic | place: Pacific Ocean | collected...
AACGATCTGCATATCAACGCAATCTTTGAGGGAATCAAGGTGAGAGATAAGCATAACGTTCTTAAAATACACTTTAATTAGTTCCAAGATCCTAATAAAACCCTCCATATTTTCTTCGTCGAGCGCAGTCCCTGGCTCGTCAAGCACAAAAAGATCACCCTTGGGCAATGAAGACACCGAAAGCAACGCCAAACGAATTGCCATGGCGCCCATCGTTTTCTCGGCTCCTGACGCCATCTCAATAGGTCGTGCCTCGTGTTTGGGGTGCTTAATGAAAATGTCTAGCTTGTTGCCGGCACTCTCAAAGAACACTTCAAACTCTACAATGTTCGCGAGAATCTTTGCTATCTCTTGGTTAACTACTGGAATCTTCTTCTTGATGACGTCGTAGGCAATTCCGTTGGCATGCATACACTGCATAAGTAAATCGTATGCGGCATAGCTCTCACGAAGGTCGATGTGTTCTTGCTTGCGATCAACAAGGTATTGGACCTTTTGTTCGCTGGAGCCGACTTGCTTTACCAACTCAAGTGTTTCTTCTTCGCACTCGACGATCTTCTTTGCTTTGGCTTCTATCTTTGCCACATACTCCAGCTTTTCCTTGAGGAGCTTTTCCAGATTCTCGATTACTTCCTTGTTTTCGTTGTACTTGTCAATGTTGAGTTCTAGCTCGCGCAACTCTAATTCTAAGTTAGACCGTGCGCTTCTGTTGCGTTCGCGTTCCAACTTGAGGGCGCCAATTTCCTTTTCCAGCTTCTGTATTAGTTGCGTAATCTTTTCAATCTGCTCTAACTGCTTTTCAATTTCTCTGGGTGTTAGCGCGGCCAGATCCTGTATGGAATTGGTCAGTTCTTCTTCCACCACATTTCGTGTGGCTACTTGTGCGTGAGCCGAACGAATAAACTTACATGTAGGATACTCATCGCCACAGGGAATACTTGAGAGCAGTTCTTCGTTATTTGAAATCTCGTCAATTTCCTTCTTAAGTGTTACAACCTTTTCTTGTAGCTCTCCGATCTTTTCCTTCTTCATCGTCAGTTCTTTCAAATCAGTCGATGAAACGAAAGCTGTCGTCTTTTCTAATTTCTGCTCTTTGCTGGCGATAAGTGCGGTCTGTCCGTCGATCTTCTCGTCAAGAATGGTCATCAGGCCGCTACGACTCTTTTGGTCTTCCAACAGTCTTGTGATGTCAAGATACTCACTAGGAATGGAATTGATTTGTTCTTCCACTCCTCCATATCCTTGGGACAACTTTTCTAACTCTTCCTTTAAAGTCGTACAACTATCTTTGTTGTTTTGGGCCTTCGTCTTAAATTCTCCAAGCTCTTGCTTGGCTTCCGCAATTTCTGTGTCGTACTCACGATCTTGATGCTTCTTCAGCATTACCTTCGCATCAATCGAGTCCTCTTTTGCCATCTTGAACTTCTTGTCAAAGATCTCCAAATCCAAGAACTTGGCTATGATTTCCTTTCGACGCGTCGATCCTTCTTCAATAAAGCCGAATGCGCCGTGTTGAGACGCCAGTGAAGACATCAAAAAATCTTCCACGGACCCGAAGTGCTTTCGAATATTTGCGTCCGTTTGATTGCGTGTATTGCCGTTTAAAGACGTAGTTTCGCCTGTCACGGCGTCATAGACTTCAAAATTCAAATTTGTCTTGGCTTCTAATGTCTCTTCGCCGTGCAGGCGCTTTGTGTATTTCTCTGATGTGCGTTCGATCTTATAGGTTTTTTCACCGACTTCAATCTCTATCAATCCGTCCCCAGCGTCTCGGTTTTGGTTGATGATGTTGAGATTCTTTCTCTCGTTCTTGCTCGTTGTGTTAAAGAGAGTATAAAGAATAGCGTCGACAATAGAACTCTTCCCAGAAAAGTTCTTTCCAAAGATTCCAACAATCCCAGATAAGCCAGAAAAGTCAATCTCATTATCTTCTCCATAATTAAATAAGTTGTTCCACTTAAAAGATCTTAACTTCCAGTTAACATTTCTGGAGATTTCTTCATTGTCTTCCACAATTTTGTTGTATTTGCGGTTGAGATCATAAACTCTTTCTACCATTTCTGGGGTTAGTTGGAAGTCTTTAAGATACTCATCGATCAATTCTTCCTGAATGTTGACGTTCCGCAGGTTCTCTGTCTTAATCGAATTGGTCAAGTCCTCCACAGACGCACGGAATCCTTCGGCCCGATTAAGGAACGAAATAGACTCTGGATTGAATCTGTGTTTGGCGATGTCCAGGGCGCGCCTCATCACGTCGAGCGGCAAATTGTTATGACTTACCAGTCGCAAACGGGCGCCGTCAGGAACGTGCGCATTCCGCGGCATTCGCCCCTTAGGAGATAGCTCCAACGTCATAAAGGGCTTCGGGTTCTTAAAAACTATGGGTTCAATGTCCCATTCGTCCTTGGACTCAATATCCCAAATCAACAAGCCCTTGTCATTAGACTCGCCATGATTCTGTTGAACTGTACTTCCGCAATACCAAATGCGCCCGGCGTCATCTAAATACTGACGCCGATGAATGTCACCCAGCATCGCAAAATCAAAATCATCGAAGATGTTAATTTCGTCTTCGCCAAAGGTCATTGTCCAGTTTGTGTCTGTGCGGCACTTGCTGATAGACCCGTGATAGAGCGCGATGTTAATCTTGCTCGAATCGCTAGGCTTCTGCCAATTATCTCTATCAAAAACTGAGAGCACATTCAAACAGAATTTCTTGTCCAAATGAGTCTCTCCCGAATCCTTCAACAGATGAAGGTTGGGATGAGCGAGCGCATTTACAATTGGCGAGAGTGCGTCCTGCCGATTGCTGTTCTTCAAGTTGCCGTCATGATTGCCAAGAATAATATATGTTGGCGCGATGGCGGCGAGATTAGCGAAAAACCGAGAGCACATATCGACAAACTCGGGTGAGATTTGTGTCTTTGTGTGCGCTATGTCGCCGCAATGAATAATGTAATCAACTTTCTCTTTTCGTAGAGTCTCATAAAGCTGTTCAAAGATTACCGTGTATTCATAATGATATTTTAAATTTTTGATATGAGTATCGCTAATGTGAGCGAACTTCACATATCCCTCCTATGCTGCTTGCAAAACAAAAAACACCAGATAAAACACCACAGAGAAAATGATAGCCTCTATGGTTGTCCGGCTAAGAAAACGAGTTACCTTCTTGATTGCATTCATAATACATCTTACCACACTACATCTACTAATGCAAGGGAAATTTGCCCCTTATATGCGTCCTGCGTCGTGTCGCTGTTGTAGAAGGTCATAAGCTACCGACCACTCTAATGGCAACATCAACGTTGTCTCTGGGTCAAAGGCCTTGTTATACATATTGGTCATCAATTCTTTAGTTTCATCATCGCCTGCATCGGCCACTGGAGCATATAAACTATCTTGATAAGCCCAAAAGGCTGAAGATCCTTTGTCCCAGTCTCCCGTCACATAACCGCGTAATCTTCGATCTCCTTCGGCATCGGCGCTCAGCCACTGCAAACGCAAAAGAGTTTCAAAATCCTCCTTTGTCATGCCGGTCATCGGCAACACAGCAGAATCGTCAATTTGATCGGCCGGTGCATACGCAAATCCTGTCGCTAGTTTGCCCTTAGCCATAAGACCGGTGTGACCGAGCGGCGACTTTTTTAATTGATACTCATTTCGAATATCGTCTAGCGCCTGTTGTACTTCTTCTGGCGTGTTGGCGCCTCCATGCTCGGCCTCCGCCGCGGCCATTTGTCTAAAATTACTAATTGTGCGTGCACGATCTTTTGCATCTTCCATGGTGTCGTTAATCATTTGCGCCGATTGTGCTGCCTGTGCCTTAACATCATAATATTTAGTGGCAAAATCAAGACCTCCCGCAAACACCGTAGCTATCAAAGCCAAGGTGGCAATACGCTGTTTCGTTGGCATGCTTAAAAACGTTTGTTTGTCTGGAAGTACCTCCTCCGGTGGTTTTCCTTCGGCGGCTCCATCGACTATCTCCTTCCACCTCTTTTCATCTCCTGAAAAAAGATCATTGAGATAACTCACTATCCCTTCGTTTAAGAGAATTTCGTTTAAAGACTCCAACTCCTCTCGGAGCAAATGAAGTTCTATTTCTTCAAAGATAATCTCTTTTAATCTTGTTTCGGAGATAATCACTTTTTCTTTTTCTTTTTAGACTTTTTCTTTTTCTTTTTCTTCGCGCCTTTCGGATAAGTCAAATCGTCATGACTATTAATATTTGCAGCGAAAGCTGCTTGCTTCTTTCTCTTTGTAGAGCTTCCCTTTGCTGCTTTGTCAACACATGATTGGGTTACATCTCCACCACAATACTTAGTAAATTCGCCTTCGGTGCCTTTCTTTTCTATGCTGGCTGCTGCTTTTTTAGCCCACTTCTTCTTCTTTTTTTCTTCTAGTTCTTCTTCTTTTAAAACGGCCGCAAGCTCTTCTTTAATAATCTGCTTAAGTTGGGATTTTGTTAGTTTCATATGAATTACTGTTCCCTCTTTGTCCTGTCATAAAGATCCTCCAAAGAAGCTTGCATCATACCGTGCATGTTCGCTCCGGTTACCCAACTAACGACTTGTGGAACAAGTTGAAATAGCTGCTTGATGAGTTCCGGATTCGCGGCGATGTCGCGAGCATCGGGTAGAGCATTTTCATTTAATATAGTCGTTTCAAGCTCTTCTTTAATAATCTGTTTAAGTTGGGATTTTGTGATATTCATTATTGATTTACTCTCCCTTCGCGGCCAGGGCTAACGTGTTAATCATTCGCATCAGCTGTCCGCGTCCTTCAGTCTGCTGTTTCTCAAGATGGTTTTTAATTTTTGTAACATAGAGATCAACCCACTCTTTTCCTTGAACTTCCTTAACCATTTCAAGCTCTTCTTTAATAATCTGTTTAAGTTGTTGTTTTGTGACTTTCATTTCAGTTTCCTTTCTGCAGTCCATTCATGCTTAGTATCGCAATCAACCCAGGCACATTCTTTCGGACATACACGCCCGAAAAGAGCGTCTCACATCGACCACCGACATACGCAATTGCAGATTCAAGATGCTTGCTAACTTTGGGGTCGGCTACCATTTCTTCAGACGCCACCAAAATAAGGGAGCCGGCGGCAGCTTTACCTTTTGGCGGAGGACATGACGAACGGTTCATGCAATTATGTAGGATCACCGATCCAAGCTTTCCAGTATTTGGATCCTTTATCATGGTAGAGCCATGAAAGGCCCTGCCATTTTTGCCCAAACATGTTTCCAAATCCTTACTATCGAAAGATTGGATCGGTGAATCCTCGGTGGAGAGTTTAAGTATTTGGGCAAAAGACTTAGCAAATTGTGTGTTGGCGACAGGATACATTCCTAGCATTCCTATTCGGCCTCTTAGTAATCTCGTTGATCTTTCGTTGTCAAGCACGACGTGTGGATGTGGTGCGACATCGTTCAATAAAGTTAGCGCGTTGCGCGCGATGGTGGGATTCAAATTCTCTTGTGCTGTAGGCCACGACACTACATAAACAATTTTGCCAGAAGCCTGAACAGACCGCATGTAGCGTTCAAATACAGGATGAAGAGCAGTGACAGAACTACCGGTGCCACCACCACCCCCAGCAAAAACAAGTAGCCAATCAACTTTTCCAAGTTTGATTCTGAGTGCATCTTCGACAATTGCGCCATTTTGGTTTAGTACCTCCTTGCCGTAATCTGTGTTCTTCCCAATTCCATCTGAGTCGGGAATAAGTACAACGTGCTCTTCAGATACATTCTTTGGAATATCTTTACCTGTGGTGTTGACGAGGATTGATTTATTGAAACCAAGCTCAAGGAAGGCGTTTACCATTTTGTTGCCTCCTCCACCGACACCAACAAAACCAACGTTCAACGAAGAGGGCGCGGTGTTTTCGGGGAGTAAATCCTCATCGCTAAACTCCATTTGGAGTCCGAAGTCCTCGACCATTCCAAAATCTTCGGCGTCTACCTCTTCATGATAGTTGTCTTTCTCCTGCACAAAAGAGGGGGGTGGCTCAGCGGGAGGCAAAAAGTCAAATTCGTTTTTATTGTCGTTGCTCATAGACTCTCCTAAATCGCAGACAGCAAATTCAACAATAAATAGTTGTCTCTGTCAATAAAGGAAGCTTTTTGCTTTCTCTCCGCAAAAACCTCTCGTGGCATCGACCCAACATCTTCATAGCCGCTCACGTCAATCTTATAAAGTTCTATATCATACTTGAGTAAAGTTTGAATAATTTTGTTCTCTTTCTCTCGTACGTCTGGGTCTAAAGCGACGAAGACGGGGGTGTCGTTGTAGACGATTTTTTGGATAAGCCTTGCATCTTTTTGCAAAGTCGAACCCAAAATAGGAGCCGCATTACCCGCCACCACCGCATCGAATACACCCTCCACAATTGTCAAATCTTCATTCCAATCAATAAATAGCTCGTTAAAAACAATGTTTTTGGAAGCTTTTGGATTCTTATACTTGTAGCTGTCGCCATTATAAGACCTCGCAATGAAAAAACTCACATCTCCATCGTCATCAAAAGATGGGATGATTATCCTATTTCTGTATTCTCCCGAGAAGCAATATCCTATTTTCCATCGTAAGATATCAGCATCAGTTAAACCTCGCTTACGCAAGTAGTGATAAGCGGAACGGCCCGTTGCCGGCAATTTCTTGGAACACAACGAGATGAATTCATCTGGCAGATTAAGAATGGGTTTAAGCTCTCGCGGCTTTTCCAGCGAGAACAATTCCTCAAACCTCTCGATCTCTACGCGATCAGAATAAGTGTCCCATTTTTGAAGCTGTGTGAATGTGCCATAGCGTCGAACGAGTCGCCGTATGTTGCGCCCTCTATAGCTACACACCCAGCACTTAAATGCGTTCTTGGCCAGGTTCACTGATAACTTGCGCTTGCGATGATCACAAGCAGGACACCGAAATAGCAATTCTTGACGTTGGACACTAAAGGTGCCCAACACATTACTCAGTATCTGCGTCTTCTCTTTCTTGCTCAAGAATGTGCCCCGCCATGGCTACAATGATGGCATCCGCCCGGTCATAAGACTCCGGCTTAGGATTGCCCTGTTTAGTATATTCTACATGGAAAGCGGGTTCGTTGTCAAGCAAAAACTTCAATACAACTTCCTTGGCTTTTTGACCTCTCGGCACTTTGATTCCGACTGCTTTGCGGGCGCTCTGTGCCAAGACATACTTGGGCTCTATTTCAAAAAGTTCATATAAAAACCATGACACAATACCATTAAATCGTTGGAGGACTGCCATTGTCTTGGCGGAAGAGCCGCCGCTATTAAAAAAAGTGAATGGTTGTTCAATATAAATTTGTTCTATAGGAAAGTCCGACTCCCCTGTAAACGCGGTTTCATTATTACATTGATATGCTTCATACAAATCAAGAATCTTTTCTTTGAGAATCACCCCTTTTTCAAAAACGTTTTTGTATTTTCGTAGATCCACTGAATCATAATAAACCATCTTGCCGTCTGCCACAATAGCAAAACCGGTGATGCTAGTTGAAACGTCAACGCCGAGAATCATGTTGTCATTATACTATATGTCTAACTTTAATTTAAAGGTTAAATCTTCGTCTTCTGCTTTGCGTACGGGATTAGACAATGTAGCTACGCCAATTAAATTTTTATTATCATCATAAATTCCGACTCTAGAGATATAAACTTGTCGCTTAAAAGAGGCGGAATGTTCAAGAAAGCTTGAACTTACAAAATTAACCACGAGACGCGTCGTATCTTCAATATACGCATTTGAAGAGGTCATGAGCGACCCCGTAGCATCAACTTTGTGAACGAGATACGTAGGATTATTTGAATAATTCGCTTCACCTCTTCGTGCATTCGCAAACATTGTTAAAACTTGGGTTTCGGATGTGCCCTTGAAAGAAAGTCCAAACGATGCGCTTTCAAAATTGTTGGTGGTTGCGGCCTGGTAGGGATCGCTGGTGCCGCCCGAGACAGAAGTAGTGACTCTATTGCTTTTGTCGTTGGCGCCTGCACCCCAGTCGAGCCAAGTGGGAGAATAAAAGGTACCTCCCGAGCCCGAACGCATTGTTATTTGAGCGGCGTCGTCTTGATTTAACTTCCATGAACCGGTGAGAGCTATAAAACCCTCATCATAAAACACAACCCCTGCCGGATCCCCGACGCCATATTGTGCAATATAAGGGTTATTGCCTGTGACTTGATATAGCACCCCGTTCTGGGTTGTATCCTGTAATTCTCCAATTAATGTGCCTGTCAAATACCACTTGAGAGAAACAGAACCAGGCTTTATTTGAGAGCCATAGAAGATCGAAGGAATTGAAATTAAATTAATCATCTGCATATCTTTAATTCCATACGAAGATGTTAAAGCATAATGCTCACTCTTGTGTTGATGTTTGCTATATAAATTTTTCAATGCCCAATAATGGCGCCATTGAGGACTATTACACGATATGTTCTCTCCGTCCTGGGAAAAATAATCCGTAGTTGAGCCTACCAATATGGGCATAGTGTTGTTGGCATTGCAATTGCGCGCTCCTGTGAAGTCGCCGGCGGTCGAGCCTGGAAGGTTTGCTATAACTCCGTCGTCCCCTTCGCAATCAAGGCCCGCATTGGGGTCATCGCTCAAATTGCTAATCAAACACGGATTGCCTGTATTTAACTGGCCGGCGCCGTAGCTGCCGCCCGATGTATCAGCCGGGTATAAAGAAGGCGCGTTGGTCGATAAGAAAGTGGCACTTGCGCCTTCGCCCGCGGGGTACCATCCCATTAATTCACGCGTAATAGAGGAAGACAGCGGATAACTCGCTGAGACAACGTTGCCATATTCAAAATCCATCTCATATGTACTACCGGTAAAGACCGTGCTCAAACTAACCCGAGTGCCATCTTTAGTGACAAAGGGATATATCATGCCAGTGTCTACAATTTCCGAAGCAACATACCCTCCACGTTGTGCGTATAAAGGATAAGAAGCCGCCTCGTAGAGCGCTCTTATTTCATCAGCCGCCAAAGCGGTATTCCATATTGATACATGCGATATGTTTCCTTTATACCCGGTTTGATCTAGATCGGTTGCTCGATTACCAATATAAACTTTATCCCCACTATCGACCATTCCACTGAAAGAACTGGGAGACATATCCTTATCTGATGCTTCAATCTCAACTCCATTGATATATAGCTTTATTCCATAAGGAGAGACTCCTGATACATCTCCATCCCAAGTGGCTGCTACGTGAGTCCATTCACCCCAAGATATAAAAGTTCCTCCGAGGGTTTTACTTTGTCTTCCGATATAATGGTCTGAGCCGTCACTGAACCTAACTCTTAATTTATATATGCCGGTGCTTTTTTTATCCAAATCAAACCCATACTCAAAGCTATCTGCGTCGTCGGGGCCTTTCCATAAAATGACTGGTTTGTCTTGACCATACATGGTGTCGGTGGTGAGTTTGATCCATGCGGCAAACGTTAAAGGAGATACTCCGAACGACAGTGCGGACGCGTCAGGAGTGCTTATAAATTCGTTAGAAATCGGCGCCTCAGGAGGTACAAAATTCAAACTGCTTGCTGCTAAATAATCAGTCGATGGAGACACCGCGTCATTTAGAGTAGGGCAACTATCTGCCGAAGGTGCCGTGCATGTCATGTCAAAGCTCCCCGTTGAGGAATCGGGTGGAGCGAGCTGCTCCATTCGCCACCAAGCAACAAGGGCCCTAGCGCTAGCTTCGGTATAGGTATATAAATCATCACTACCAGGCCAAGTGCCCGGGCCTGTAATCCATTCCTGCAATATCGTGTAATCGCCGGGGTTTGAAGATATAATAACGTCTGGCTCTTGAACGCCCCCAATAAATCGGCCAGGACCAGGCAGCTCGAACGTGGAGACGTCGGGGACCACCTGCGAGGGGTTGCCACAAGCAGGACCGCCGACAACCGTAGTACTTCCCGACATACGATCCACATTTAATTCGTATAAGCTCGTGGCGCCGGCTACAACTGGTACAGTGGGGCTAATAGCGCCAGATTGAGCAGGAATATTGTTGTAGTAGGTCTGGCCATCAAATACAAAAAACTCACAACTCGGATGAGCTTTCATTGTATTTATAATGATATCTTTTGGTCTAAATTTTCTAAGGGACATTTTATTCTAATAATCTAATCTAACCCGTAGCGTTATTTCATTGGTGGGGTCTTTTTTCAAAGGCTCTGAAAGTTTTGCTATGGCTAATAATTCGTTATTAGAATTGTAAAGACCAACGGTCGTGATATAACTTATAGGAGTGTCCGTGGCAACGCTCTTTACTCGTAATTTGCTGGCCGTAGTGTAAGTTGGATTGCTACTGTAGTTAAATTTATTTGATGAGGCGCGACAGAAGTAAATCGTAGAATTCAATTCTGTCGTGTTGTTGAAGGACAAATTAGCAATTCGGCGTCTGATTTCATCACATGAAGACGAAATGGGCAAACTAGTCCATGAACCTGTTAGGCCATAGGTAGTCCCGTTATTAACAGTAAATTCCGCATTTTTTGGAATTCCACCAGCTAATGAAGCGGTACAAAAAAGAGAAGCTGTAATTACTGCTACGCCGGCTTGATAAAAAACTGCCCCCACCGCAGACGAGGTGTAGGGCGAATTATACAGCAAGCCATATTCACCACCATTGACATTAGGGTTGGTACCCCCATCAACTGATGCTGATAGGTCTGATATAGTTGTGATCTCATTGAGTGCGGCGCCTCGAATATTGGCGTTGCCCAAGGTCGATCCAGTTATTACTGATAGACTGAAAGAGCCTTTTTTGATTTGATCTTTGGTGAGGAGTCGCGAAAAATCGATGAAGAACACTTCCTTCATCTGCGCGTTATCATCTGTCAAATCCAAATCTGACTCAAACACTTCGATGGCGCCTGACACATCATAACCCAATAATGTCTGAGCCATAACATTATACATATTGAGTTTTTTAGAATTCTGTGTACTGGCCGAACTACTCATCCCAGAGGTCGCTGCGTATCCAATTGTAAGATCAAAAATGTGATTTGCCGAAGAACTTAAATAAGGATAATCGTATACTGATTGGAACATTCCATGGGAATAATTTTTAACATTAGTGGCGCTCGTGAAGCCCGGGCTCACACCTTCATTATAAGTTCCTGACACAATTGTCCCCGTCAGAGGGATTGCTTCGTTAAGTAAAGTCCTTGTAGAGGTAACATCAGTGGTGGGGTTAAGGGTTTCGTAGGTTATAGCGGGCATTCATGTTCTCCAAATTTTTATGAATCATATTTAATTAACGTAAGCGGAATAGAAATGGTGGCGCCGCTCGACGCTCCAACTACTTCTATAGAAGTTGGTAACAAGGAATAGTTAGAAGATAATCCAGCGGGCGTACCCGTGGTTCCAAATTTAGCCCACCTAGGATCGGCCGTTTGACCAGAAGTGGTTTTTAATTCGGGTGGTATTTCCACATTAATTCCGTTCATAGAGCCAATAACTCCGGCGCTTTCAATGTTGTTCGTAATATCGGCCGTCGCACCACCGGTGGGCAGAAAAATAGCAGCCCTAATCATCGGTGCGGTGGCCACATTGAATCCATCACTATTGGCCGTGGAGACGGTAGTACGGGACTGCAACGTGCCCAAGGCGCCGGCCCAATCTCCGGTTGCATTAGTAAACCATGTTGAATTGCTAGCAGCAGTTATTGGATATTGAATCAAATTAGAATCAAAAGCAACGGTCTGAGAAACATCTAGCATATTAGTGCTGATAATATACGTATCCAAATTAGTGCGTGTGTAGTTCACGGCTACATTATTAACGGCCGACTCTAAAATAATGGCCCTCTCGCCACTGCGCGATCCAGCCAATAAACAAAAACCTCGCGAGCTAAATTCAGTGTTCATTTTTTGATAAGTTTCAGAATTAACAGCCACGTAAATGGTATTATTCTTTTTCTTAACTGCCACTGATAGCTTTTGATTTAACAAAAGATCGGGCATATATAAGATATTTAAATTAGTAAGAGAGATGTTGCCTGTATTGAGGCTAGTATTAGTAAGGGCCTCGAAAATAGGCGTCTGTAGGATTTCTAAATCATAATAGGCCGACCCCGAAGGGTGACTATAGTTGTAGAGTGCATAATTAATCTCGTCATCTCCCAAAGTAAATTTGGTAATCTTGAAGTTGCCTTCTGCCATCCGTTTTCTACCTGTATCTGTTATAACGGCGTCTAAAATAATATCGCCGGAGTTATCTAAAAATCCCATTTATCTACCTCTCTCCTCTAAATAGTTTGTGTTTTTTTTAATTGCTATCATGCTCGTATTTATAAGTAACATTTAAATCTATTTTTCTGCCTGTTTTCTTTGACGTTAAGCGGATCTTGAACGTTTTATCCCAGATGCTTTCCTCTGAGAGGCCTAAAGTCATCGCCTCCAATTGACTACTAGCGGTTTCAGAATAATCAACATTTTCGTCTTGAAAAGCTATTTGGGACATATTGGGTTGTAATTGAATAAGTTTTTTAAATGTCTGTGAAGGTTTGACAAAATTGTCTATTTCCAAGTCTTCTGCGAAAAGAAGTTCAAAAGCTCCATAGGTGTATCCACCATCATTAACTAGTTCTGCTTCATAAATTTCAGACAGCTGGCCGGGCACCATATTCTCGTTCAAGACTCGGAATACATAATAATATTTTTGATTAGTATTAATTTTATCATAGAATATAGTTTTTGATAAGGTATAAATGGAATCCTCCAATATTAGATCTATCACCGACATTAGATTTTGGTCAAAGCTTGTATAATTAGTTGGAATTTCCTTTAGCCTATACACTTCTAAATATCGTTGTTGAGAACGAGATTCTAACGTTAGCTTATTTTCTTCGATCATGTCATTAGCATTTAAATATTCTTCTTTAAGTATCTCGTCATTTGCCGTAATAACAGTAGGATATGTCTCCTCAATAAAAGCTTCGTAACTCACATCGTACCCAATAGTTTGAGAATTATCTACTAAAAAGAAAGGATCTAAATTCAATTGATTCGGAGGATTGTCCAACACCATAAGCGTTTTAGTGTGCAGAGGTATTTCAAACAGTTGCAAATTGGGCTCCCAATTAAGATTAAAACTTGCTTTGCCCGGGTACGTGGTAACATCTAGAGAAGTATCGGTTCCAAATTCTGTAACGTCGGACGCGTCTGGTACCAGAGTGGCCACCGACGCGTCGCTCTCGGGATCATACCAATCTAAACAATATTCTCCGACGTCGCCGTCAACGGCGGGATCGGGAGGATCATAATTTATTTGGCGCGTTAACTGTAAATCAGAATATTTGTATTTAACCCCCACAGATACAACATAAGCATAAACATTGTAAGTATATTCTTCTCCATATTTTACTTGAGAATCGCACAAATTGACTGCCCCGCCTAAATAACTTGAATTAAAAATCCAAAAGTTTTGTAATGTTTTTTTAGTACGGGAATCACCAGTAGCTGCGCCTCCGATTTTTTCTATTCTGTAGGCTATGGTTTCATTATATTTTCCTTCGCCGGACGTGGGTCCAGTTGTTGCCCTGTAGGTGCTATCTAAAATTTCCCAGATGTTCTCAGGATCAGCAATTCCGACAAGGCCCAGAGTCTCGACAATATCTTCTATAACCCCTAAGGCTCGACGGGAATTCACATATCGATAAGATCCCAAAACATCCGAAGCGATGACACGACTAATTGTTTCCGGTCCCACAAAACAAAAATTATCCGTTGTAGAGATATATCTATCGTGAGCTTCGGCTATTAATTTTAAATAATCTACTGTTCTAAAAGGTTCATTTTGTGCTGTTAGTCTCTGTATATCATTGGTGGCGTTAGTTTCCGACGAGGCCGACATGTAATCTTGCGAAATAACGTAATCTTGAGTTACGGGCTTTAATGAGTCTACTTCTTCGTTAAAGACGTCTTTTAGTGTTTTTAATATTTTGGAAGAATATTCTCTATTTTCTATCGAACTCACAAACAAAGATTCATCACCTTCTGTGGGGTCCATAAAATTGTGAGTAGGAAAATTAATTTTTGTATAAAAAGGAAAAAGGGCCCGGGTGCCATCCTCCACAGCCAAATCAGTATAAGCGTCCACTGTCTCTAATTCTCCTCCCTCGATGGCTTGTTGATCAAATAAAACATTTTCTAAAGCATTTTCAATAAACGCCTCGGTAGAAGAAGATAACGATGTCAGCGGAACATCGTTCCTTAGATACTCATGTAAATGAAAGTCATATAATGTTCCTCCCAGGGCTGCTGGATCAAGCGCGCCTTCGCCAGCGCGGTGGACGTGTCCGGTGCCGCGGCCGCTTATATACCCATTGTCTGATGCAAACAGATCGGTTAAAATGGTTTTATCTGTTAATAGTTCAGATGTATATTCCTCCCTCTCCGGGTCGTACCCGGGCTGCGTTCCTTCTAAACTAACAAAATTTATAATAGAAGAATTATAGCGGCGCGGGATGGCACTTCCGGTATCGGTAAGGCGCCCCACATTGAACGTGCCGCCCTCAAGAGTAGCTGGGATTGTCTGAAACATGTCAATTAAATACATATTTGGAATAAGTAGCTCGGTTCTTAAAGTGGATACATAGTTTTGATATTCTTGCAAATAGAAATTATAGTCGTATGACACCTCTATTTCGTTGGTAACCGAAGACCCATCCACCAATTCGGCCACTTCTTTTTTAGAATAAGGATAATCATAAGGGAACCAATGATCTGTATATACATTAGTGTTGTAAATCCCCGGGTATGTTTCTTCGCCAAAAGAGCCGCCCAACCAATAAATTTTCCAAAAATTATCGTCTTTATATGAAGCCTCATTAGCCCACAATTTAACAGGATATTTATAATTTGGCACTACCACACTGTCAGACAACGCCGTAGTTAATTCGGACGCATAAGAATTAAGTAAAATAAAATATTCTTTTCCCGAGCCGTGTTCTACCTCGGCGCTTGCGATATTAACATTCTCTCCAAGTGAAACAAAAATTAAACTCTCGCCAGCTGACGCACTAAAAATATCAAAATAACCCCCGAAGGTTGTTCTAAACACGTCTGATGAGCCAGAGAATAAGTTTAAATCAATTATGGTGGTTTCTTTTTTTTCTAAAGACATATTCTTTTCCTTAATTAATACCCGGTGTAAGTAGTAGAAATTATTACACTTTCACTGCTTTCTTGTTCGCCAGATTCAAATGCCGATAGCGAGTCAATAAGTTTGGGGGGAGAAATCTTTTTAAAAGTATGGGCCACATCTATCGTCATAAGGGATATTCTTGTGGCAAAGTCTTTAATAGTGGTTTCCATCTCTGTGGCAAGATTAGTTTCTATGGTATAGGCCGTTTGTAGCGCGGCGGTCTCTGTGGAATCTAAAGTTATGGTTAAAACAGTCGATGTGTCCTCATCTATAGTATGAATAAAAAATCCCGGCTCACTAATATTCATCCCTGTCATGGGGACATAATTACGCATATAGACCGGCGCGCCCATGGTGTCATTATAGGAATTGCTCACATCAAAATAAAGAGACATGCCGTCCGCAGTTGCGCGTGAAGCATCGTCAGCTTGAGTCTCGCTATAGGCGGAATCGTTTGTTTCGGTAAATTGCCATCTGTTTAAAAAATCGTCATCATTAAGTGTTATCCATTCTACATTTGACGGATACCAAAGATCGTCTATGGTGTCCTCGGTAAGCAGATCTGTGGCATCTGGGTTGAGTTCGGTTTGTTCTTCAAAAACGTCGGGTGCAGTTAGTTGTGCCATAATATCCTTTAATAATTAGTACCTGTTGTAGTACTTTGAGTGTTGTTTGTTGTTGTCGTAGTCTCTGTAGTCCCTGCGGTCGTAGTGGATGTCGTAGTTTCAATATTCAACACTTTGGCGGTCACAGCTGCAGCAAAACAAGTAACATCTGGCTCATTATTTTGGGTGGCCGCTGTGTTTTTTTGATCATAATCATTAGGAATATCTCCTCCTAATTGATAAAATGGATCGTCTACGTTTGGAAATTTATCTTCTGCAGATGTCGGTTCCGGTTGATTTTGATAAGCTTCTCGATCTAAAATGTTCTCATTATCAATAATTTCCGACTCCCCACAGTCCCGAATTAGGGAAAAATTCTTCTTTTCCCCCGAAATGGTGCAGTCGACCAGCATATTAAGGAGAGTGGTCGCTATTTCGTTCCAATCGTCGCTGGTTGAGACCTTATTTTGCCTTTGCATCTGGTAATTTCCAAGAGCTAATTTATACATATCTGGTTGTTCTTTCGGATTTACCTCCAGGCCGCCGGGAAGTGAGACCGTAGTTTTAGAGCCTTTAACCTTTTTTTTACGTTCTTCTCTTGTCATTCTAGTTCTATTTTTGTTTATACGTGCCATTTAAAATTTCCTTACTCAAATGTGCGGTCAGGAGTACCGTCGCCTGTAAAATCCTTGGTTTCTAGGTCCGACTCGTCTATGTCGATTCCTCCATCACCCGAGTCGCCGGCCTTGTTGTGAGAGAGAATATTGTCACTTATATACTTATGTACATGTTCAACTTCAAAGTTATATACAGTGACTTTTTCTTCCGTAAACTCAACCGAAACAACTTCGTCGTGTGTTAGTTTGTTCTCGTGGTAAACATATACTGTGGCGCCTGCTTCTATCTCTTTGGCTACTAACTTATTGTATTGTGTGCTGTTTTCGGGATCGACACCTATCAACGGGTGAGAATCAGAACACCGTAGAGCATATCCCAGCGCCGTAGTAATAGTGGCCCAGCGCGGTTCGGCCGAGGGGGGATGAATTGTTACTATATCGTAATAACCAAATTCTTGCTTTTCAAAATTATACGCATAAACTTCATCATCTTTTGTGAGGGTCTCTACGGGCACCAGGCCGCGGGAAGTGTTAATGAGAGTGCCGCCAAGTACACAGGTACCGCTACTTGTCTCCCCCACAAGACCATAATTCTCTAAAAATTTATAATAATCATTGACGGTATCTCCATCTACATATTCGTCATAACAGGTGGGGCCCCACCTGTCGACTGCAGTCCCAGTCCACACGGGTAACCCAGTTACATACGGCGTGTCAGAGGTTTGGTTAAATTCCAATTCTTCCCCCATACAACAATGTGAAAAATATTCGTAGGCCAACACCCCATTCGTCATGGTGTCGGTCTTCATCGCCCATGCATAATCCCCAGTCAGATGAGAATACCCGTCAATATCATCAAAAAATTCAGGGCAAAAAATACCATAGTCTGCAGCATCATCGTACGTTGACGAGGTTGGAGACGCAGACGTTTGCCCGTAATCTGTTTGTTCTCCTTTGCATGCGGTACAAGCAAATACGCACGCAGTTGTATCTTCATCCCATGTAAATCCGACTGCAGAGCCCACAAGCAGACTGTAGCCCCGAAGCCAAGCATCCTCGACATAATAGATATTCATGTCATGGCATTCCAAACAATCAAAGGCCGCTTCATCTCCTGTTTCGCCAAACAACGGCCACACTGCTTCCATGGCGGCGTCGAAGCCGGATATATTCTCGAAACCTCCGTAAGATTCCCACAAACGATACCAGTACTCACTTTGAGTTGATTTACAATCTTCGTCATCGCAATTACAATTGACTGCGGCCGTTTTCAGAGCCTCAAGTGCGGCGGCATCCAGTTCGTCAGTTGGTTCTTGTGTATAACTTGCCCAGTCCGAAAAAAGTGCTTGGCTTTCGCCTTCAAGGGGGGTCGCCGTAATGAAAGCCTCGGGTAGGTCGCCGGCGTTGCCTCCAAATTCAAATTCTGCATCGATGGTGGCGCCGGTGTGTATATCTGCAGACCCACCGGCGGCCTGAGCAAATTCTGAAATTTCGGAGTCTGTGGAGAAAATAGTTTCGGAAATGTAAGCAAAAGCTTCCACAAAATATTCTAGCTGTGAAAGATTGCCAGTGTCCGGACTAATGCGAGCAACTATATCAGCCGTATCTTCTTCTAGTTTGTTATAATCACCCCCAAATTCTGAACTTAAAATTTCGCGATGTATGTTATAAAAAGTAGGATAATAAAGCCACGGCGCAGAACCCGGATCTCCATCATACGTATTGTGCATTTCTTCAATAAATTTCTCGTTCCATCGTCCATCAACAGAATTATATACACAAGCTTCCTGGGCGGCTTCGTAATAGGCGGTCAACCCCTCCAAGGCTTCCGCATAGGCACCGATGAGATCTACTAAAAGCTGGTCCGTAGCATCGGCATACTCTATTTTAACCCTATAGACTTGCCCATAACCGTCCAGGGTCGGGGACGCGTTATGAAATAAATCAAAATTCGCGTACGCATCGTCACCGATATCGGGCCCTGAGCGGTCGCCTGTTGCCCATGGGCCTTGTAATTCTTGAAACTCTATACACAGCAACCGATAATTCCCAGACCAAAACTCGTCCGAATCATTAAATTCTGGGTTATAAGGTACGAAGTTGCGCAATGTGCAAAAAGAATATGCAAGGAGGCTATCGACGTTGATGGCGCCGTAGAAGGCGCCCTCATAGAGTTCCGTCGTAACGTAATGAGTCAGCGGGCTACTGAGAATAGTATCTGCAGTGTTTATCTCAAATGTGAACCCGGTATGGGAAGTAGTATAAGGCGTAGGGGTCCAATCGTCTATATCCATAGTCATTGTCCATTCTGTGGGGAGACCAGTGTGGGCGCCTTCGCGCGATAGTGTGATCTCGATAGGGTAAAAATATTGATATAGCGCCGATACAGGAAAAAAATCTAAAAGCGTCTCAAGATTAATTACATTTCCAATTGAAGCTACAGACGCCACATGGGAGGTATAATCGTGAAAAATAAACCCTTTATTAATAAAAAGTTCTTCAGAAGCAGCGAGATCATCATATAAGACACTCGTCATCAAAAGTTTATTGCCAGAGGATGCGACCCGGGCCGGTGGTTCTTCAATTACTAGATCAACATCACGAGAATCAATAATTTTGGAATTAGAAACGATTTTTTTAGATAAAAGGTCATCCGTCTCAATAACAGCGTTGGCAGTATATATTTTTTCTCTATATTTGAGATATAAATTGCCCGTCGTAGTGGCGCTACTCTTGCTAGGAAATACTCGGCGCAACAAATTAAGTTGAGGAAGAAGGTCTACGGCTTCACCAGAAGTACTTAAAATATAAGAAATTTGATCAACTATATTTTTTAAAGCAGCGTCGGTTTCCATCTGCACTTCATATTGATCAATTAATTCTTGAAAAGAATCTACTATTTCAGAATGAGAGATTTTTTCCGCTTTGTAATATTTACTGGATATGGATTGTAGGGGTGTTTCGCCATATGCGCCCCCCTCATCATCAATCCAAACTATCTCTTCCTGTGGTATTAAAGAGCCGTTCTCAAAAATTGTTTCATAAGAAATATCACTAGTTTCTAAACTATTAAGGGTGTAATAGGGGGGATCATAATTTCCTGTGGCGCTGTCATAGGCGGATCCCCATCCAAGCGACCCTCCGCCTTCTCCATGCTCACCAGCCAAAGACCAAGCAAAGGCATAAGCAGATGTAATGTTTCGAGTCCCGGGGGAGCTTGGGGTGGGCCAGCGTTTGGCGGTGCTAGTTAATTCTACTGATTTATAATATTTTATTATTTTATTTCCGCTGTCGTCATATTCCGCGGATCCTGTCTCAGTAAAGTCGTTCAATCGATATACCTCGGAGGCTCCTCCTATAGTAACATCATCACCTAGCATATATTTTTTTCCAGCCAAGATATCCTCGATTATATCATCTATATTAACTGCAAATAAAACATAAATTTTTAAATTTTCTAAATCGACCGCAAGAGAAGAGGCATCGGCATCGGCCGCAACTCTTAAATACACATATACATCTGCGGTTATAGTACCGCATGTCTGACCATCGACTTCGGTGTCGCTAATATATATTTTATCTATATAAGGGGCGGGTAAGTATTTTCCGAAATTGCTAATAGTGTCGCCACTGGTTACTAATCTTGACATATCTCAGGCTCCGTTACGCTTCCATAAATATCATAAAATACCGCATCTTGGGTGACTGTATCGCAAGAAAAATCCATATCAATATAATAAGATTTTTTATTAAACTCTTCCATTCCTAAACAGGCCGTAACTTGATTTACCGAGGCGTCTCTCAAAACATCAAAATAATATTCAATGCTAGCGGTTGTTAGATTTTGGGCTTCATTAGCAACTGGTGCTTCCATTAACATAAATCCATTCTCTATTTGAGGAACCTGTCTTTCGAAATATTTACGATGCAAAAGAGGACTATATAAACCATTAACTGATCCGCTTTCTACTTCAAACACCTCAATATCAAAATTTTCTGTGAGCATTTCGGTATTAAATTCTTCAACGTACATCATCGGATCTTTCATTTCTAGACGAATTACTTTCTTATCCGCAAAAGACAGAGAATAAGATGTTAAGCTACGAGCTGATTCAGGGTTCACATTCAGCGCAGCATCTATAACCTTTAAAGTATAACTTGCTGTCATATTAATTTGAGGAATTTGAGAGTTCATCAAAATCCCTTCGCGGGCCTCTTGTTCGATGGGGGGAATTCCAACAGCAGGGGTATATCGACCGGTGGCGCGATAAATAGAGGAAGAAATATTTCCTTGAAGCATGAGCAACTTCCATGCAGGTGTAGCTTGGGCCTCCCCATCCAACAGGGCATCTCCTATAACAGAGTTAAATTTAAAAATATCCTCGGCCGGCGTTACCATCGTAGGGGTGGTGTCAGTGTCCGCAACATAACTAATAGAGTCAGGATCTAAACTTGTTAACGTATCTTCCACATCGCGAAAAAACACTTGACTCTGACGATAGGAAGTCTCTTCTTTAATGCGTTTATTAATATGACTTTGAGGTTCATGCGGAATGGGGGCTGCAGAAGCCGTGCTTGTGTACTTAATATCATAGATGATGTTGTCGTCTAAGAAAGTATAATACGTAGGTTTAAAAGTTCCGATTGAAAGCAAGTATCTCCCATAAGAAGTTAATTCTAAATCATAAACTTGCTCTTTTTTGTTAAGAAATTTTGTCATTTAAGTAGTCGTCTTCGCGTCTATAGTGTAAGTATTTCCATTCGAAGTTTCTAAAGAATGAATATGACCATCGGCTTTCTGTACTATGCTGTTTATTATATCATGAAAGTGACCATCATCTTCAGAAGTTTTTCCATTCCCATCGTTATCCATCATATAAGAATGCGCATGGTTATCCTCATACGAGGTGGTTCCTTGGTTGGTCTTATACAACACTTGAACATCCATTTTTGCCATTTCTACGATAGAAACAAAATCATAAGGCCAATTATAATCAATTCTGTATTCTTTGGTCTGAGAGTCCTTAACGTCTGGAATATCAGCAGACTCACCTGCCTGCGGAGTGATGTTATCAAAATAATTAGTCATTCCCCGTTGTTTAACCTTAAAGACCATCCAACGAAGATTGTCGTTGTTTCGTAATATATCACCGTCTAACAGTTCCGTGTCAATCAACTCATGAGCCACACATGAACTTTCTAATTTTAATTTCTTATAATTATAGGGAGCTATATTTTGCCAAATGTAGGAAAGATCGTCTTTGTTTAATGTGTATTCAAATTCGAAAATGTACATTACAATTGGCTTAACATCTATATTATTTTTAAAATCGAACATCGGCGGCAACACATAGCGATCCATTTTTTGTACCAATCTACGAATGCTGACGCCCGCCGTATCTAATGAATCCCCCGCTAAAGATCCCTTATTTTCTTCTAAGGCTGCTTTAAACCGTTCTTCGGGAATGCTAATAAACTTTTTTCTTTGGGAAGACAAGTCGGCATTGGCGGTGGTGGTGTCGTCTACTCGTTCAATTATATAAGGAACTGCAACTACTGCCTCTTTAATGGTTTGTTTCTCGGCTAATTCGCCCATTCTTTTTTTAGCGCCAACCTTATCAAATCCTAATAATTTAGTAAATGATTTAATATCTTTATGGGCTGTACGGCCATAGAGGGCAGCATGATTACGATTATACACGGAGTCATTATTAATTACATCATAATGATATTTAAGCCAATTAGTGCTATCAATATCCTCAATCGAAACAAAAATTCCCATATCTGGTGTAGAAGGCTGAACTCCAAATTGATGCCACATTCCCCGAGGAACTGATGATGATGCATATACCGGTAACGTTAATGTTCCATTTGCATTTGTAATAGGATGAACAGGGTCTGCGTCTGTAAAGTTCATCATCGGTGTTTCAAATTTTGATTGGATTACCCAGCGCTTAGCTTCAGTAACATTCTTATCTTCGATCAGGTTTCCAAATTTATCCTTAGATTGCTGGAATATTCGCTCCATACCAAAGAGATTAAAACTTGCACTCAATTGAGCACAATTGTGGTTAATGTTGCCTCCTCCATAAGGAGGGCCTGCGTCCGTAGAACTAGTACACGCTGCAGGAATATTCTGGAATTTAGTGAGATTGTTTGTATATCTTTCAGGGCCCGGATCGAATCTCCAATATACCCCACTAGTTTCTGACATAATTCGTTCTAACGAATATGTTTCATCTGGAATGGGAGCAAAAATCAAATCGCACCAGGCCTGGCCGTCGGTATACGGCGGCGTAAACGCAGGGTTTCGGCCGGTCCCAAAGTCCTGTACTCCATAACTGCTCCCTTGCTGAGCCATGCTTTTGGCGCCTGCAGCGGCCGAACTCCACAGAGGACGACCAGCTACGGGGGGTCCAAATGCTGTAGGGCGACTATAAGGCATAAAAAGCGGTTTAAAAGAAGGATTCATAATGGGATCTTGAGGAACGGGACATTGGCTATATCCCAGCGAGCGGCCGCTGGCGGCTGAACCGCTCCATGCTACAAATCCCAACTTTCCCCAGCCAACGCCGGTTCCTGCAGATCCAGATTCCAAATTATAACCGCGAGTTCCGTCGATGCTCCGCTGCAAAAGAACGCGGGCCCCAAAAATGTCACCTTTTTCAAACTTCATGTCGTCTGTGATGGGGCCAGACTTAAGAGTTGTGAACCCGTCTGCTAAAAAGAAGTTGGGGATTTCACCGAAAAAATTAGATGCCATCTTTGTATAGTTTGAATCGGCTTCGCCACTCCAAGAAGCTGAAATTGGCAAGCTGCAGGATGGATGTGCCTCATTGTCAAGGAACACCAATCCATTAATATATTTTTCCGGCTCTACAATGGTCTCAAAAGGCAGCCGCTGATCCCACCACTCTCCTCCATTATACCCTTCTATATTGGCTGTAGTGTCTCTATTAATAGAAGTTAGTGCCCAATTATCAGTCGTTTCGCTCGATCCAGTCCAAGCATACGGCAAAAATTTAGCCGGGTCAGTCAAAATAGGATAGTCTACCGCAACACATCCTTTGATGGTGTTAAATAATATACCGGGTGCAAAGAGGGGAGCCAACAGTGGACGAAATAATGAACCGGATTTTGCATAAAGGTTGTAGAGGGTAGGAAAGCCGTCTGAGGCGCCTCTACCTTGAATGCCGCTTCCAAAAGACTTAGAAAATTGACTTACTAAATCTTGGGCACGTTGAGCAGGATAAAATCCTTTATAAGGATTAAAACGAATAGCTGCGTGCATCTCCAATCTTATTTCTACAGCATCCAAATTTGTTTCGTCAGGAATCGTAATGAATTCTTTCATAAATTCTGAATTAGAATAATCAGTATAAAAACTGCTCTGAGAACTGCTTAAGGAAGTGCCTGGAATTTCAAAAGTATTCAAGAGGCTATCATTGGCAATTCCATAAGTTGTATAATTTTCTATCTGCGTACTAATTCGAAACTCAGGCAAAATAGAAAAGTCTTTGGCAACTAACTTTACCTCATATTGAAAATCATCATAATCATTCCACCACGGCTTAGAGGGGCGACTTTCGAATGACGTCTTCCCCCCGCTCTCAACAAGGCGACCAGCCTGAACATCAGCCTCCCAGAGCGCTTCTCCAGCATAAGGCTCGGGAGCTAAAGAAATAGAACTTGAATTACTAAATTTCTTCTTCCATGTGGCTGTAGGGATTTCGGCAATATTGTTCCACGGACTCGCGCCTTTGGGGCAGGTAAGCATGTGTTTTCTCGCATATAATCCTGCAGGGCGCAATGCTTCAAATTTGTTTTCTATGGGCCCTCCACCCGATCCTGTCGTAACGGGAGTGTCCCAGTAAGAAAAATAATTATTTTGTAGTTCGCCTGCGGCGCCGCTAACTTGCAATCCCTCCTCCGTTTGGCTACTTGAATTCCAGTGGGCTCTGGGGAGATTAGCTTTTGTGCGGGTTAAGAAGTTTGTCTGTGCATCTAAATTGCACGAACTTTGGGAAACGCTCATGTCAAACGAATTCTTGAAAGTTGCTCCAAGGGTATTTCGTGCTGTGCGGTTGTCCCGCCAAAATTTGTTATCGTACCCAGTTCGTGTAATCGTTGTTTGGTAATATTCATTATAATCTGAAGGGAATACGCCCTCGGTATAAAGCAACCAGTTAATAATATAATCAGGATTGGCGGCGACGGCTAAAATTTGGTCATAAGGAGTAGACACGCTAGCCCATGGAATTTGCAAGTAATTATCCAAATCGGTATTACTCGTACCAATTCTCTTGTTGTTGTCGCTTACTTTCAAAGTAAAACTATTGTCAGTGGCACTCTTAAAATCGAATTCGCTCGATTTGGGAGCAGTAATATTAATTAAAGCGGGGCGGCCCTTAGAGGATAAAGGAGTTAAACGAAAAGAGGAAAGGGTGGAATCTCCGGGTAACTGCGTCAAAGATAAGGTCGCACCGGAAATTTCTTTCATGTTAACGGGATTATGGTTTAAGTGATGCTGTCTCCACGTACATCCAAAAGTGGCGCCGCGGCGCGTCATCAGCAAATTAAAATAGTTAGCCGGATCGCCACGAACGAGCGCAGCATCTGCGGTGGGCAAAGCATCTAAAAAGGCAGTATTAAAATAATTGGTAGTTGTAGAGCCTGATGGCAATCCCACCATATTGCTCGTAGAGGCGGTAACTGGATCTATAGTTAAAATGTTTAATCGTGTTGTCGGTTGGTAAATCCCTGTCGTAGTTTCAATATTTGTCCCGCTCACAAAATCAAAATAAGGCACATGGCCCGTCGAACTAGAATAAAATCCCAATAAATATGTAGGGGTTGATTGAGCAGTGGGTTGATATCGATTATATCTCATCTCACTAGAACTCAATATTGAGCTGCTCATCCATACATATTGTCTATCGGTACGAGGAACGGGGTAAGTTATAAACGCATTGTCAAATTGTGTTCCGCTAGAATAGCCAGCCGAGGAAGATTCCAATACTACAATATTGTTTCTATTGATTTTTTGAAAACTGGGTAACTGATCGTAAGTTAGGCCAGGCGCGTTAAGTTCAAATCTCGAATCTCGGCCAAATCGAGCGGAATGGCGCGCCAATAAAATACGCAATCCGTAATCTTTTCCGAGTTGATCATAAGAGCGGATCCCAGCGGTACCGGAGCCGGTCGCTTCTGAGATAGATGATGATGCTTGGAAGGGTCTAATCACAGACCAATTTCTATACGGAAGCGAATTATAAACGGAATACTCGCCTGAACGAATATCCATATATCCAAGCCCCATAGACTGAATATCTCCGGGGGCTGCGAATCTACTAATGATAACTGACTTGCAAGGTGGATCATCAGCGGAACGTAAATATGCGAGTGAATAATCCGGAACGAACTGGAAATGAGATTCTTCTTCTCGATGAATATCCATATATGAACGCCCCTGGGAGGCTGATGGTGTCTGCGTAATCTCCGTCGGAAGCGATGGCTGATTCTTAATGAACTGCTGTGGGTTTGAATATGCGCCGACGGTACTAACAATTTCGTAGTTGTGTCTATAATTTCCCAATGCCATTCCCGCTGACTGGGAAATGTTACGAATGTTTACTGGACGCTTCGCCGTGTAGCCGCGATAATAAATTGCCTTTTGGGCGCCAGTCATCGGATAAGGCGAAGCGTCAACCGCATTTGCTTCAGGCCAAGGATAGTCCGGGCCGACCATTCCGATGGCGCCACTAGTATTGGGACACTTCCCTAAGAGAAGCTTCCACGCCTCAGGACGCGTTAAATATGTATCGAGTACTGAACCTGTATTAAGGGGTACATGACGTGATTGATGGCCACCAACGTGATAAGAAGTGAAAGTTCCCTGCATGGGAACTTCCATGTCGTCACCGTATACATCATTGTGCAAATTGACAACTTCCAAGGTGGAGGAAAGGCGGGTGGCCACCTGGCGATTGTAACCCGATTCTACCGAAGCGCTCATAATGTTAAAGGGAAAGGCAAAAGTAGACTTGGTGTTAGAATATCCAAAACCACTCTCCCAATTGCGGCCGTGCTGTACTTTCGAGAATATTCTCTTGAGCTTTCTATTCGGCCGGAAATTTGTTATGTTGGCTTCAATCTCGTTCAAAGGAAGCAAATCATCAATATTTGCAAACAAAGTGTTTTCAGGGACATATTTTCCATCATCTTGATTAATAGGGCCACCAGGCCTTAGTGCATTGTAAGTAAATTCTATGCTTTTGTTGCCATCAAAGTTTACACCACCATGTAAAATACTTCCGCTTCTATTTTTAGTGCTGGTGTTAAGCACATCGCCGCTAATTTTCACCAAGCTGTCCCGGCGCGTACTGTCTTGAGTTCTACGATACTGATTACCTTTGGCGTCCGTAAACAGAGGCAGCGCCGAAGGCGAGGTAGGCTCAGATCCTACTATATTGCGAATAATATTGCGTTGATAATCCACCGTCGTATCGTTAGAAGTGATCTCTACCGCATCCCTGTTGGCTTGAAATTTCCAAAACTCAGAACTCACATTGGTGGGACGCGGGGATGCGGCGGGCGGAGACGGAGCGTAAGTAAAAGAACCCAAAGCACTTGCTTCCGGATCGGTTGTTTGATCTTTAATAATAGGATATTTACTCTTATATTTGTTGCGTTCTAAAACATGACTTTCAATCGTGTTATAAGCATCAGCTGTAAAATCTACGGAAGCGGGAAGTAGTTGGTTAATAATCTCTGCAATCGCGTCATCAAACCATTTATAGTATTCAATAAATTTCTCTACTTGCGTGACCCCAGACCCGGACAAATTATCAGCCGAAACAGAGACGCGCCTAAAGAAAATTTCTCTTAATTTTTCAAGAGACTTATAGCGGCCGCGGTACCTATTAACCGGCTCGCCAATTACATTCTGAAAATCAACTACTCCTGCAAAAAAATCCAACATTTCTTCCGAAATCGCATTATACATGCTTTTTTCAAGAGTGTATTTGTAGCTGGGTGGTTTCTGGAAAGTGCCGTAGTAGATGTCGTCTTGGGTTAAAATATTTACCATGTCCGACGATACCGCATATTCAGGATTAATAAATTGGAAAACGTTAATTGATTTGCTATGAATAATATCTTGAGAGGAAACTGGCCAGCCATAACCAGAGGCTAAATGCTGGTATCCGGCCAAATTGCCAACCCAACCATAATTATCCCTTAGAGCTGTCGATCCCGAACTATGGTCTTCGACAACGAAAACCCCGTTTTCATCAGAAGAGGAAACATTATTAAATCTCCAATCCAGTGCTAGTGTGTTTGAATTCAAAACACTTCCGCTATTTTTTAAATTCAAATCAAGAGGAGAAATGTGTTTATAGGATCCCGAAATGCCGGAATTGTCCAAATCATATGCATGCTGATATAGGCTTAAATCATCTATATATTTGGCCCAATATTTAACACCATTAAAATATACGTCCGAAGGCGCCACAGTGCTGCCTGTTATGTTTGTGCGCAAGGCGCCTGCAGAAAGTCTCTTAGCAGATTGTAAGAAGTTTTGGCCTTCCTCTTGAGTTAAAGAAGCGGTCAAGGCAAAGCTATTTTGGATGGTTCCCACCACACTATTAAGTCCTTGAAATACTAAATCATATTTATAGGCATTCGTAATAGCGCCACTTACGGCATTGGTCAGGCCAAAGTCGGTAGGTTTCAACCTAACTGAAATGTTCCACCGGGTGTCGTCATAAACATCATAGAATATACTACTGGTCAATTCTGGTATATAATGGGGAGAGTTGGCGCCCGTGAGGCGGAAATAAACATTTGTAGGGTTGTTGACTTCTTTTACCGCACTTACTTGAAAATTCGCGAAATCTGGCTGTGGCGTTCCATAATTTGATACCCACATGGTTTCGATACCATTCAAGCTCTCAATACTTCCTGTATCTGCTGTGCACATGTGAAACAGAGACGTTTCCCGATAATCTCTGGTGAAAGCTTTAGCGTTTTCGCCAATTATCGGAAAAATCACATCAGCCTCGGCTGTGAAACCATAAGGAAATTCATACCCCAAAATCGTAGATCCTGTAACTAATCCTGCGCCGTTGCTTCCGGAAATGTAGCCGCTCGATTCGACTGCGGCGCCGGCGATACCCGTTCCATCTTTGGCATTATAAAGGGCCCTAATGTTTTCCCGGGATAGTTTAATATTCCAAATAGCAACATCTGCTATATATCCATCGAAGGGATAGGTGACCCCCCCAGCAGGATTGTTAAGATCTCCTATTCCCACATCCTCGCCGGTGGCGTTGCTGCCATTATATCCCGTGGTGGTGCCCGTGGTCGCGACCTCTACTCCATCAAGATATATTCGAAGGGCCGCTTGAATCTCTGCCGCCGTGCTAGCACCCGACAGACCTCCAGACGGCGGCTCATAAGTCACCACAAGATCATACCATTGAGCAGTGCTTAGATCGCTCACTGTCTCGACATTTACATTTCCTGAAGAGCTGTGCAATTTAAAAATTAATTTCTTTTCCTTTGCATAAAGTGAATATTCACAAAAGTTTCCCCCGACAAGACGATCCGCTTTCGCCACAATATAGTCATATTCAGCCGCGTCGTTAGTTAAAGTTGACGCATTAATTCGCGCTTGTATACTAAAAGGACTATCATCGGATGATGTGCCGGCGCCGCCAAAGGACAAAGCTGCAGCGGAGGGCACCACCACTACCGCACTAGAAAACTCATTGGAATTATCTTGAATCATAACAGAGGGTGTTACATCAGGTGATGGCCAACTCGGTCGATAGCCAGTTGGAGGATCAGCAGTGTGACCATTGCCGCTAGAATCGGCCACACTTCCTGCGCTACTAACATCAGTGTTTAGGCGCCACCAACCCACTAATGATGACTTTGCTGTATAAGCTTGTCGCGACCACCAATCAGAGGTTAACAGATAAGATGCTGGGAAGACGTCGTTGCGCGCTTGATAAACAACACCACCTTTAAGAGCGTCTCCATTTAAATTAAGAGTTTTTTTAGTCAAGAGGGTCTGACGTAAATTGTCTTTCAATTCATAAGTTTCGTTTTGAGCATAAACATTTAATCGTACTAAACTATCATCAAGATTGAAGCAACGATAAACATTTCTAATCGCCTTTTCTGTTCCTTTGCTTTTATAAATGTCCGTTAAATTGTTATAGATATTTAAATAAATTAGATTCTTAGTCTCATTCAGATCGCCCTCAAACAACATCGTAGGATCACGATTCATAAATCTTTCCAGAACTGTTGAATCAATAAACAATTCAGGCATATAGAGGCCAAGAGATTGAGGCAAATGCTGGGCAAACGGGAACGGTGTCTGCGAAGCGCTAGTATAGCTTAGATTTCTAAAAGTAGGGAGTGCTTTAATTTGAAGCCTTAATTTATCAAAATAAGCCCCTATGATGTGTGAAACCATTTCAATGTTATTATCAAAAGAAGAGGCTGCCTCGGTTGGAAGAATACTATCTTGCTCTTCCACAGCCCAACTAGGAATTAAAGTTTTGAAAGCGGAATTGTTGCTATAATCATATTCCGCCCCTTTGCTTTGTAATGCGCTTTTCAAACTTGCTACATTTGGATTCGCATCTCTAATGATAGGATCTTTGTACTCGGTGGCAGACGCAGAGGCCTCAACGATGGCGGAATTAGTTGAGCGAGCGACAGAGCTATAGCCAATCCAATTTCCGTTGGAAATTCTGCCGCTATAGTCCAAAACACTATTATCTATGGCCGCATTGCCCGTTATACCCTCGTTAAATTTATAATAGAGTCCCAGGGTCGTGTTGGAAATATCAGTGTTTGTACCGCCTCTTACTTGAGTAAACCAGTGTTCTCCGATCTCTTTGGGATTGCGCGCCACTTTCCAAAAACGAAATTCATCAATTGAAGCACTGAGTTTACCCATACCTGCTTCTGTATTTCTGTTGGCATACCCGGCGGCCGGGTAGATGAGCGCTCCAATTCTCCCTGCCATGGCCCCCGTGACGCTAGTTTTTGAAGCTAACGGTCCTAAGGTCCCGAAATCACTAACAGCAGTACTATCTATAGCTCCCGTTACATATAACTTAGCCAAGAGATTACTACCCGAATTCTGTAAAGTTAAAGCATAATGCTTCCAACTCCCATCAGCCACAGTAGAAGCTTTAACGTCGCTTGAGCCAATTTGTTCTTCTAACCAACCGGTTGAACCACTTCTCGCTGTTAACAAGAAAAATCGAGATCCCGTTTGGCCGGTTGTTAGTAGCGTAACGCGGCCATAACGATGGTGAAACGAGCCTGAAAGTGCGTCCTGCTCTTCGCCGTTCCAAATATCAAAGATTACCTGCTTTTTGCTTTCGGTAGCCGAATCTAAAATGCCGTCCATGTTCAGCCAAAATTCGACGGTAACGCCGGTATCAAAATCGCACTTGAGATTCGATTCTCTAGAGCCGGAACCATAATCCGCCTCTAATCCAGCCGTCGTATAAATATCAGTATCATAAACATTCGCATAGTTTCGTTTAGTCGTAGTGTCATCTGGAAATAGGGCCGCGGTGGTGCTAGAAGTTACAGTATGGGGACCTCCGGTAAATTCAATATATTCTTGTTCGGCAGGAAGGCCATAACCATTGCGCAATTTATCCCGGTCACCCCAGCCCGCGGGACTAAAGCGCACGTAACCATTTGTGCGAGGGTATTCATTGTCGAAAATATAATTTTCAATATCTAATGATTTATTATGGAATTCAGTAATCTCATATTCTGAACCATCATAAGGATAATAATCTAAAATTCTATTAACGGCAGTATTATAATATAACCTAGCAGACCCATATTTAGCAAAATTTCTCGGCTGAGAATAATTGACCTGGGGAACAAAACGTTCTTGTTTGGTGGCAATTTCTGAAACATTCTGTGCTGATTCTACACCGCTAAACGCGTCCTTCTCGTTTGTATCGGAAAGATAATTGCGATTGGTGTTGGTAGATTCAAAAAGTTTCTTAATACTCATAGTCTTCTACTCTGAATTTGAAAGTGTCGGGTTGCTCTACCCAAGAACTAACGGCATTATCATAAAACGCAAATTTAAAAGCATATGAATATCCCGGCTCTAACAACTTCATATCAAAGTCAAAATAATTCCCAGAAACATCGTAGGACAACACTGTATGTTTGTCGCTCCCGGTGCCGTAAGGAACTGCGTCATAAGCATCTAGAGTTCTATAAACCTTATAAGAAGCACTAGCAATGTTTATCGTGGGAGCATTCACATTGGCTTTGGTAAAAACCGTTGGATCCCAATTTCTATTTCTCACATATAAATTAAAGCGCGCCATTTCGTCTGCGCGATATTTTCCTTTAAGATTGGTAATACTCATATAATAAGAAGGCCTAGTTGCTGTGTTTTGAGCCCTCAAGGTATGACACGGAATCGTACCCGTGAAATATTGAACCAGGGCATCATTGGCGTTTGTGGTTTTCTCGCTCCCCGTAAACCACACATCATAAATGGTCCGGAGGGGAGGATTTGCAGTACCCGTAAATGCAAACGATGCGCTATAAATGCCCGTTGAAACAATGCCTCCTGTTATAACTGTTGGATACGCAGCACGAACATGTCCGGCATCATCCGCTGATAAAAATTGAACGCTACCGGTATTAGCTGAGGTGGCGCCAGAAACAGGTATATCTGAGGGGGGTACATCTTCCCCATCACCTCCAGTATAAAAACCTCCTGTAGAGCCAGAATAAATACTCACATATATGCGTTTCTCAAATGTACCGGCATGAGCAGCGGGAATATCTGTCAACTGTCCATCAATATAGTTATAAAAATATATGGTATTAAGATTCTTGGCTGCTGGCGCTAAAGAACTACTGAAGAAAAAATTGCCGCGGTCATCGCGAGTTGCGGAATCCCATCTTGCCTCCAGCGCCGGCCTTTTGAAAAAATATTCAGTTCCCCGAGCGAAAAATCTTTTGGTATAATAAGACGTTGTTGATCCGCTGGGGTTATAGATAACGCTTTGCGTACTATCTTCAGAATCCAACGCCAGCTGGCCCGGAATACGGCTTGTCACGCTATTGGCCGAACCAGAATCATATGCCTCATAGCTCGCAGACAAATGTACTCCAACCCCATAATTAGGATATGTGCCGGCTATCCATTGCTCGACTAAGGGCGTAATATCTAATTCTAAATCTTCTAATCCAGTGGAGAAATTTTTAGTGAAAGTAAAAATTTCAGTATCTACAATGTCCGCCACTGCTCCTCCCGTAATATATGACCCGCCGGCCAGTACCGTATTACTAATATCCGTCCAATAGGCGGTGTTAGAGGCGCTCATCCAATTGGATCCTTGATTTCCTAAAGTTAAATCTTGATAATTTTCTAGATCTAAACCGACGCCCTCCTGCCATGATTGCGAAACAGCCAACACGGTTAGGGTATAATCTCGTGGTACGGTTTTAGAAGTGGGAGCATTAAACAGGCGCAAATAGAAACTAACATTTCCACTAGCGGGCAAGACACTATTGGTTCGATCTGTGGAAACATCTGTAATCGGAAATTGAATAAGAATGCGTGATAATTCTTGAGAACTGGTTGTTACACGACCATAAATCGAAAATGTTTCTAAAATATCAGCTGCGCCGGCGTTGGAGCCCGTTCCTCGGGTTCGCAAATTACGTTCATAGGCATTAACTATCGTATTGTCGGCCTCAGCTTTATATCGTTTAAGGGCCATTAAACAACCTTTCCTTTGATGTCTGAAGTGGGGAACTTAATTTCTGCAATTGCGTTTGCCGGAATGATCAAGTAGCTTCCATCTGGTGATAAATTATCATTAATTTCTATATTAGCGGCACTATAGTTGCCTCCTGTTTTGCTAACAAGGCTAACAGTCATTACATCTAAAACGCCGGGGACCTTTTTAAGGACAGTATAAATGTCGCTAATATAGAAAGGTTCCCCAATATAAAAGGAGGTACTATATGTCTCGGCCAAGGTTTTTACTGCTTTATCTAATAAAAGATATTTATCGGTACCAGTTGCAGCCTTCATGGTAAAATTAATTCCTAAATTTAAAATATATGGATCCAGTATATCGACAGTATCATTGAGCATTCTATATTGATTAAGCCACGTTTTTAAATTATTTTTAATAGTAGTATTAGAAACTATTAATTTCTTTTGGGAATCTTCCGAAATAACATAAAGATTCAAATTTCGTTTTTGTGCGTTCGGATCTTTTTGTGCTGAACATCTTTTAATAGAACCTAATCGTGGAGGCATCCGGTAACTGATGTTTTCATAATCTGCTTGTGTAACGGCGCGGTTCTGAGTCGGGAAAGTGTCATAAATACGTCTTTTTACCTCTGAGGAAGTCGGCGTTGTAACATCTCCAACGATAGGCTCTTCATTAGTAACCTCTAAAGAATTAACTACATTTTGCATCGTTGTCGTCGTCAAAGAATTAGGATTGGTAAAATTCATCCTAGCGTCAGCAACTTTGTTTAAAACTGCAGTCGCAATATTAGAATTCGTAGCGTTCGTGGTGCGGTACCGGACCGTTAAAGTAGTGTTGGAAGGTACAATGCCGAAATTTTGATTTCGCGACAGGCGCGTTGGATCAAAGGTAGTGTCAGTTACATATGACTTTCCAAAGGTATTCAAAGCCACCGACTGCGGATCCGCCACCACATTCGATTCACCAGCCTTGCCACTCCCAAACTGTAAATAAGTGTTGACTGCGTCTCTTTCCACAACAAACTTTCGCGAAACCAAGAATGGTTTTAAAATAGAAGGAACATTATCATTTTTATAATTGGTGTTGGAGATTTCCTTTAAAATCATATCTTGAGCCAGATAGTCTACTTCAAAATATTCATTTCCTTCTGAATCTACTACTGATAAAACTTCAGCAATATTATTAGAAGAAAGCCTAAGCTTTAAGAACTTTTCGTATACGCCAACTTTTATTTTCTGAGAGGCAAAGTTGCCCGACACCACAGTACCATATGCTTTAATGGCATAAAAGGTAGGGGCGCCCGTAGACGTATCTACCGTAGCCACTACAATAGGGTTTTTAGAATCTGCGAAATCCACATTTTCCGTCAGGATAAAGTTTAGACCGGTTTGAGAGGTGAATCGCGAACCTTTTTTAACAATAGGAACATAATCGGTGTCGGGTCCAATTCCCGTACTAGAAGCGGGGACCAACACATAAAGCGCTGCTGTGCCATATGTCGAAGGGCGCCCTTGATACTTATAACCCAAAATGCGGCCATGGCGTACGACATTATTATATTGATAGGCGGTGTCTAAAAACGATTCGTTAACATTATAATCTAAATAAAAGGAAAGCTGATCTCCGACATAAGCTACAGCGTCCACCATCAACGCTCCAAACGAAGCCTCACTCCAATCTTTAAAAGTATCCGGGTATAATCTTTCGGCTAATTCCATTAAATCTTGCCGAATAGTGGTGTATTCTCGGTGAGTATAATCTATTGGTACTATCTTTTTTTGTTCATCGGCCATTAAAAACCCTCACTTTTTAAGTAGTTATTTCTAATAAATCTGTGGTTCCGATACCGGGAATAGAATACATAATTACAAGACCTAAATAATTATTATCCGGATCAGTGTCTGAAAATGCAATTTTGCGAAGCTGAATGGCTGGCATATAAGTTTTCACCTGTTCTCTTATTTTGGTGTCTATTTTGCTCATCGTGTCTTGGCCAAAATTCTCAAACAAATATGTTTTAATCCCCACCCCAAAATTAGGATCCATTACGCGTTCGCCCGGAATAGTAAGCACCAACATCTTTAAATTCTGCTTCGCTAGCGTCTTAATGTCCTTAATCATTCTGAATCCGTCTCTGTCATCAACTGACAGCGGAAGTGCAACTCCTAATGAACTCATAACTTTACCTCTATATAATTATTCGCTAATCCTTCTTTTCGCACAATTCTCCGCTTTCGTTGAACGGATTTGTTCGAAGCATTCTTTTTCTCCACCACGGTAATAGATCCTGGCCCGGACGAGACTTAAGTCTTTCTTTAAATTCTGACGTAATAATTGTTCCGGGGCTATCGGAATCATCTGCCTTGCCAGGTTCAAATTCTCGGGCATTATAATAACTCTTGAAAATCTTTTTGATTCTGCTTTTAGAATTTCTTAGTAATGTTTGATCCCAGTTGTCCCACTCTTTTACGAATAAGCCGCCAAACAAGCCAGGGTCGCGGTCTAATTTGCTTGTCCATCCTCCTCCTGTGGGATCTAAGGTGTCGTACGTCACGTCGCCGTCCTCTGGATCTGTGATCGTCAGGATATTATCGCTGTCTGGGGTATAATCCCACGATTGGGTTTCGGTGCCCTCTTCGTCATATGACGTGCCGCTGGTTACATCCTCTACATTGGTGTCTGGTCCGACGACATTGGGGGGATATATGCCGGCGCGGCCTTCTCCATCAAAAGTTAATGCTACGCCGGGTTTTGTATAAATCGTGTTCTTTGTGAGGCCAGTGTCCCAACCGGTGGCCTCCTCTGGATCAACATAAAATTTGCCGACCGTTTGATTGTTCTTGACCATTTTTTCGCCAATGGCCGGCATGAAGGCAAGCCCATTATAAATGGCAATCGTGGCGGCAACCTTCTTTAGCGGGAAGATATATTGCGCTACTAATTTAAATTTGTCGTCTTCTTTAAGCATGTTAAGGAGGCATAACAATAATTTGCTAGAGCCTTCAAAAGGATCAACGACCCCAATACCCACATCTAATGAATCCACTTCCACTGTAGTCATTCCTACGAGTGTGTTATTAATAATTGCGGAAAATTTGAGTCCGTACCGAACTCCGAGTTCGCCACTTAATCCAACAATTTGTCCGTTAGCGTCCGATACCAATTCTAAAGTGCCCGGATAAACATCAGATATATTAAGTTCGTTGTCATTTGCCTTAATAATATCTACTGCATCTGACGGGGCATGGGGGCTACCGTTTATGGAAATATATTTCTCGATGACAAAAGGTTTTGTTATGTCACTTAAATCTACGGCGCTCCCAAGAGGCGCAATATCTCCTATGGTGACCGTAATTTTGTTGGCCATGGGGGTTAAAATTTCGCCGCCTTCAACGTCATCACCACTAAATTCTCCAGTTACATAAATGATATTACCATCATCATCGGTGTCTACGTGGTAATACCCCACATATTCACCCCCCTCCGGGAGGGCAAATTCATTACCGCTTGTAAACAGCTCCTCTCCCTCTGTTGGTAGATCTACGTATTCCTCTTTAATTTCTTGGTCTAGGGTTAAATCATCCCCACCTTGAGCCAAATATTGAAGTAAATAATAGTTCAAATCGTAAATCGTAGGGGCCATTCCAATAATCTTAAGATTCTCAACAAATTTTTCGCCCATCTTATTCAACTCTTCTATGACTAACTCTTTCAATACTAATTTAGCATCATCCTCTGTTGCTTGTATCGCCTCTAAATTCTTGCTTTCCCTATAGTTTTTCAAAGTTTCAAAGAGGCCGGCATCTCCTACTTTTTTCGCCACTTTGAGTTCTGGCCTATAGGGATATTGATATTTTTCTTGCATATTGTTAAGACGCACTAACGCATCTATAACAGCGCTCGGAGGATCGGCAATTTCTCCATTATCTACGCGCCGAGAATATAGCTGCACCGATTGTTCTAAAAATGCATACCAAAATTCTGTATCCTTGAAGGGATTAAAAAATTCCCAAAATGCTTTTTGAGCATCTTTATAGGACGCCTCCATTTCTTCCACGATATAAGCCGCATAAATGGAACTAAAAACTTCAGGAAATTTAGGAGAAAATTTGCTAAAAGTCGCCAATGATTTAATAAAGTAAACGCTTGCATATATTCGAATGGCGGCAGTAATGATACTTTCTAAGCCCGCAGAGCCAGCGCGCTCTAAAATTCTCGCGTAGGGAACTTCTACTATACAGTCCGGATCTGATTTTAAACGCTCATCTTCTGGAATCGTGGGATAAGAATTTTCGATTTTCTGGTCAATATCTTCAAAATCAATTAAATCAGTTCTATACGGCTTGCAAGGGCTGAGGTCTGGGAACATTACATCTACCAAGCCCAACCATCCTTTGTTTTGCAAAGGTTTAACATAAAGAGGAGGATTCATATAAGAGCCTCCAAAGGTTCCAGGATCTAAATAATATACTCTATTCTCATCGGAGCCCGACATAAATTGCATTTTGCTTATGCCCATAATATGATCATTGTTTTTAATCCTGCGTAGGCTGCCGTCATCATCCAGAATCTCTACTTCGTAATAAGGCGAGCCAGCGGGGAAAGAGCCTATATCGTCTTCTATGACATATTCGATATCATCGTAAGATAAATCATCATAAGTGGCGCCATATAAAAAGGACGCTGAATTGGAGGATATAAGATCTACAAAATTTTGTGTTATTGTGGACATGATTTCATCATAGCTTGTCTTTATGTTTGTTTTGCTAATTGTCTGTCCATCGTCGGTAGCCATTTCTTCTAGAAGAACGATCTGTGGAAGGTACTCTTGTTTTGTTTCAAATGTAGCCAAAAAATATGGGTAGTCGGTTAAGTCGATGTCATCCAATGTCGCGTCACTGGATGCAAACTCAAATTTCCGGTCGGAAAGCTCTTGTATTTCGGTATTGTCAGGGGTAAGCTTTTTCATTAATACCTTATAAAGGAGTGGTTTAAAGAATTTTAAAATATCCGGAACGGTGGCCGCTAGTGCTGTGTAGGTCTGCGCAGACACATTGTATCTATCCATAATTTTAATTCTAACATTATCCGTCGGAAGGTTGTACGCGGAACCGGCATTATCTTCGGTTAAATCGGATAAATAAAACTGTAAATCAAAACCATAAGAATACATCTCGGAAACCGAAGTTGTATCCCACAAACCTTTGCAATTGTCTTGGAAACTTAATGTCATATCGGGGTTAGCTTTGCGGGCAGCTGCCGTGTATGTCAATTCTTCATTCTCAAAACTAGCGGATACTTCAACGTTATATCCCAGATCGGGCAGCTTCAGAAGATTGATATCGCCTCCAAAAGTTGTAACTCCTGCATCCTTAAAAGATTCAGGTGCGGATTTGGTCGCTTCTTGTAATTCGTTATTGGAAGTAAAAGTTGGGGACAGTTTTGTCTGCATATAATCCTCTAACCAATCTGCCACTTTATAGGGAAAGGCGCCCTTTTGACGCTGAGTTCGGGCCACACGAGGAACGAGAATACCATTGTCCGCATCACCGCCGCCAAACCAGCTATTTTTATCATCGCCCACACTTGTATCTGTTAAAAAGTCCACCCAAGCTCTTCGATTGTCTACTTTGCGCATATGTGCCGTGAGAGGATTCCCCATAGTATCGGAAAGAATCATGTTAATAAAACCCCATCTTCCTTCGCCTGGGCCGTTTCCAAGCATGTCATACGCATAATCGACTTTCAATTGTTCCAGCATGCCGCCTAAAGCAGCAGTAGCCACGGCGGCGCCTTCGTCGCTTTCGTAAGGTAAAATCCCATCGTCACATCCAGGCTCTGAAAACAAAGGTGGCAAGTTATCAGCCAAATACGACGAAACTCCACTTTGCAATATATCGCTTAAATCTTTGAGATCGTCTAAAGCTTGATCCGTGGAACTATCGCACAATTTTTGAATTTGTTCGGGGGTCGCGCGACCATCTAAAATTTCAGCCCTTAGGGCACAAAAATCTTCTAATTGTTCGGGAGTGGCACACAATGAAGGATTGGCGGGCAAATTATCCCCAACCGCGCCATCAGCTATGTTCTTTAATTGGTCTTTAAAGTCTGCAGGCATCAGATTGCCCATATTTCCAAAAAAGCTACCAATATCTTCAGGATTTTGCAAACCAGCTCTAAAGTCTGGATATTCATATTCTACGAGGGAATCCACAATTGTTAAAAATTCACTGGAGGGTTCTCCCAAGAAAGCATTACTTAATTCTTCCATGGTCACTGAGGCAGAAATATCGCCGGCGAAACTCATTACTTGCTCCGTATCCGCTAACGCAGCGCCACCGACGCCCAGTGTTGCGAACATATCTACGATTGTGTTATCAATTTGTTCTTGATCAGTATCTTCTCCACAAATAGATTCCCTAATGACATTCCCTAAATTATCTCTACCAGTCGCCAGATCTGGTAGCGCGGCCGTGAGTGCGGCCGTCGTACCAATTGCATCGCACAAGGCGCTTCCGAAAGAATCGCACACTTTAATCATCAATTTCATCAATAACTTAATAACGGCTCGATGAACGGCTAACTTGGCCGCTTCAAACAAAAATCCGGTTAGGTCTTTAATCTTTGGAATAAACCCAAAAGGATTTTGTAAGGCTGGCATTGTCAAGTCAAAAGTGTTGCCACAAAATGGCAAGTCCGCGTCCTTAACAAAATCTAAGAAACTCGGATTAAATGCCGGCGGGAGAGGACAATCCAAGTTGGTAATGGTTGCAGCAATTAATTGCGCGCCGGGAAACTTATTTAGCTCTTCCAACAATTCAAAATAATTATCCGAATATACCTCTATCAGTGCCAACACATAGGCTTCAAATACCACATTAGGGCTTAATTGTTTTTTGGCGGCCGAGCCGGCATCAAGCTGCTGCACCAAGGTCCTTCTAGAGTTTTCAGATGTGTCTTGGATTTCACCAGCCGTCATCGTTTCGCCGGTCGAAGAAGGCTGTTTCTCGCTTTCATTCTGCGCTTCTACGACTTCTTCATCTTCCCATGGTTTTGTATAGTCTAATTTGCCCGCCAATACGTCAGAGGTTTGCTGATTGATACCCCCTTCCTCAAAAAATTCTCCATTTTCAAACTTTTTCTTAACCAAGGCGTCTAGTTCGGCCTGCTTGTCGGCTGGCAAGCCAATAAATAAATCTCCGAAATTCTCAAGACTCATGGCGCGGAGCGCGCTTTCTGTGATTGTGCTTAAAGTTTCCTCTAGAGATAAACCGCCGAATAAACATTGAATTGAATCAATCAATAAACTATAAAGACCACAAAGTTTAATTTTATTAAATCCCTCTGTCCATAATTTTTCTAACGCGTCTACTCCACCAAAGCTGTCGCTGGTGATTTTAGCACAAAACTCCTCAAACACTGCATCTTCCATTTCCACGCTTTGAAACGCTTGTTCTAAAGCCATCGTTTGGATGTTCTTAAAGGCATCGGCGTTTGGATCCCAAACGGCGCCAATCTCCATATCATCTTTTACCACTTCTCCAATTTCTGCACGACATAAATTTTTATGAAACTGATATGCGATTGCGTCTCCGATGCTAAATGCCTCGTCTAAAATATCCTGTCCAAATTGCTTAGCCTCGTCTTGCAATGCTTCTGCTATACAACTAGCAGCAGAATTTTCCGGGTCGGTGTTAGCGTAACCTTGGTTTATAGATGAATAAATCTGCGGGTAGGTGTATTTTTCAACGAATTCCAGCCACGGGAGCGGCTCGCGGGCAGTCAAGCCTGCTTCCATTTCTGTCAATTGTGCCAAATAGGCCATGGCTGTTGAATCTTTCCAGGCCGATTTGGTCTTTAAGAATCTCAGTTTTTTCATGAAAATAATAGGCTTTTCACCACACCCTTCGGTATAAACTAATAACCTTTTAACTTCGTAGTCTCCATTGAATTTGATTGTAACTTTGACGACGGTATCGCCAAACATTCCAGTAAAGCCACCAACACCCCGAATATTCAATCCTTTTCGATTAAGAAAATCATCTAATTGAGGCAAAATTTTCGCCATGGTGGAGCCGCCTAAGATACCCACATCGCCATAGTCTTTCAAATTAAAAATTTTCCCGGCTGCATCTCCCTCTAGGAAAAACAGACCGCCACCTTCCAGGGCACGATAAACCTTTAAATACATTCCGTATAGATGAAGCCCTTTGCGTACACGAATTAACTTTTTCTTGAGGTCTTGGATTTCATAAGTTACTTCGGTGTCGTCACTCTCGTCGTCTTCGTCAGTTTCTTCTTCTTCCTCGGAGGCCTCTAGGCCGCACATTTCATAGTAAGGAACAGAATATAATAATCGTAATCGAGAATTTGGGCGCGATTCTAAATAATAATCTGTGTATTCTAATAGATCTTTGAGCGCCATTTGCGTGGCTGTGCTATCATCTTTGTCGTTAGCATCTATCAAAATCTCCACAGCTGTGTCAGCGTACTCTTCGTATCTCTCGCTTAGGGCGTCGGCGCCGGCATCATCTAAGGTAGTCGTGTATGGGGTTTCTACAACCACCTGATAAAGACACTTCTTCTCATTAAGGAAGGTCTCTTCGTTGGAAAGATTCAACCAATTGGGCGTGAGTGCTGCACCATTTTCAATACATTTACAAACATCATCACACGGTGCTTCTTCTATTTCAACAAATTCATCACAGACATCTATAAGTCCATCACCGGATGGATCTTGATATTTCAAAAATTTTGATTCAGCCATTTAACTTCTCGTTATAATTAAGTTGTTTTAACATTTGTACTACAAATATATTTATAGCCCGCGGGATTGGTATAATTCAATTCCCACAAAGTGGCATTAGCTCGCGTGTGATATAAAGAATTAACAACATACGACAAATGCACTGGCATCGATGCGCCCACTGCAGACGGAATCCACGGCATCAAAGGATTAACTCCCACGGCTGTGTTTACTCCCGATTGTACCAAAGCCATATTAAAGACTGCACTCCACAATTCACCCATAATCTCGTACAAACCTACCAACGCATCTTTTGTATTATCTCCCAAAGGAATAGGCTGCAAAGTTTCTACAGTGCCCCCTGGCAAATATTTACCGCCTGGAATGTTTTTAGATTCTGTGTTGTTGCCGGCTATTAATTCAATAGGAGGCGCCGGCTGTATAATTTTACCACCTTTAGAATTTGTGGCCTCACCGCTTTCAATTCTGGGGCGCCCTGTAATTATTTTAATTCCTTCGTTCGCCACCAGGCGCACTGCATCCGCCTTAAGAATGACCGCCGAACATCCATTTAAAGGCCCAGCCGAGCCGTCCGCTAAACCGAAATTAGTGTCTACATTCGTCAATTGGCTAATATAAACGCGCGCTGCATCGCATGTAAAATTATTATCTACGTTATAATAGGGGCCCGGGCCTTTCCCATCGCGAGCGCATGCCATACGACCCACGACCATATCAATGGTAGCCGCCTTATTAGAGCCCATCGCACCGAAGCCAGATCTATTCGAAGTAGGGCGATCTTGTGCTAACGTAATGTAAGCGCCCGATCTTTTAATGATTTTGGCGTTATAAGCCGGCTTAAAGTTAACTGCGTCCTCTACTGGGGTATTATAGAGGCCCGTGTAAGGTGGGATTGTCGCACTTCCTGACTCTGGCGCGATCAAGCCTTCTTTAAGAAGATAAGCTACGGTTACACAGCTATCATCATTAAAGCCTCTAGGTTCCTCAGTAAAAACCTCATTGACTCCCTGGATGCCCTCTTGAGAGCTGCGCCAAGCCGCCTCACATTCAAATATTGATGTTTCTTTAGCCATATATATTAACCGGTTGGGGCGCTCGGCTGCGCTGAACTAGCTACGGCACCGGCGGCCTTATATCTTTGGATTTGTTCAGTGGCCGCCTGCAGATGCTTCTCCCAATATTGGGTAGATGTATCTTCAGCCAGCGCTTTTTTGCCGTCCGTTGTGCCCACGTATTTGTAATAGGCCTCGCGCGTCTTTGGATTTTCCCAATCGGAGCCGCCAGAGTATGAAAAGTGAAAATGAGGACCAGAAGCGTACCCGGTGGGATAATTATACTCATCAATAAATCTAAATTTTGCGTTGGCAGATGCGAATCTAGACATAATATGATTAATTCTAACAATTAATTCACTTTCTTCATAGGCCGCACTAGTGTTTTTAGACCATTCTTCACCAGAATCCGGATTGGGCCGCGGCCTGGTCGCGACATCCATCCCGATTCCCTTAAAATGGCGGCCGCGTGTATGTGACGCATCGTTGCCGGCCGTAATTAATATAGATTCTCCGCTTTTAAGGTTTGACCCGATGGCGTTGAAAAGAGCCGCGGCACCTATAGCGACCTCTTCTGTAATATCCGCGCGAGTATCTAAATTGGAATTTTTTTCGGCCACATTTGGTATTAGCTCTATCACTTTGCGTAATGCATTCGCATTTTCTCCGTCAACGCTAACGCCAGCATCTCCCATAAACCCGGTTATGCCACTCCCGAACATGTCTTCGATAGATTGGCAGCCCGCAGCTAATCCAGCCGGTGGCCGCGCGCCGCGGTCGTAAAGCCCAACATAACCACCACGCTGTAAATCCCATTTGCCAGCTGAGCCCGGGTCTAAACGTACTGTCACGAAGTCTCCCACTGCAGGGTAGTCTATGGTGTCAGCCATCGAATAAAATCTAGTATGATCATTGATGAGATTGAAAACCCTTCTCTGTTGATCTGGAGTCCCGGTCGATAGATCGCAGGGATCGATCAAAAAAGGAGAATGTAACTCTTCTATTCTGCCAATAAATACAAATTTAGATAGTTTGCCCGTCAATGTGGGTTCAATCTCGGCACTTCCGCCAATAGGAAAAAAAGTATTAACATCCATAGGATTTAAAGGAATGGGGCGCGTTAAAACCTTGGCAATGAATTCCGGTCCGGGCAGCGCGTCAAAAGTAAACGCGTTTCTCATGGCTTTTTTAAAAACATCCCATGGCGCCATTTCCGATCTATCTTGAAATTCTTTGCCCATCGTATTAAGTCCTATCCTCGTCCTTGGTGCTTTCTTGAATCAAATCAAATAAATTATTTTTATCTTCAGTAGAAAAAGCAATCTGGTTGCTCTGGCCCTTTTGCCGCAGACCAATAAGCTTTACTAATTGTTCATTTGAGCGCTGCAGGGATTCTACATGCTTGGCTGCCACCGGACTAAGAAATTTGTTTTTGTCCGGATCGTTCGCTATCTGATTGGCTATCTCGTTTAAAAATTCTCGCGCGACTTTCCGATCATTACGTATGTTGCCTAGCGCTTCGCTTATGAGAGTTTCTAAATCTTTGCCTTTCATAGTTGTCCTTCCTCCCAATTTTGCTTAAAAGAATAATATTTCTTCCTAAATTTCTTCAACGAATTAACAATTTGTTTTGTATTCAAACCAGTAATCTCACGCAGGTATAGATAAATAGCTTTTTTGTTAAAAATATCGATTTCCTCTTTGGATTCAAACAGAATCTTAATGGCTTTATATACCTTAAGATCGTTTTCTTTCATTTGGTTCTCGTCCCAGGAATCTAATTCGGCATGAAATGATTTCCAAAATTCCTCTTCCACTCGATGAGTTACATATGATTCATCGGTCGAGAGGAATTCTTCTTCATGCCTCTTCGAAATATTATCAAGATCGATCTCGCGTTTATTACGTTTCTGTTGTTTTTTAACTTTATGGATAAACCAATTTTTTGTAATGACTGAAAAATAAGAAAAGGCTGCAGAGCCTTTATTTGGGTCATATTTATCTAAAATTGTCATTAACCATATCTTGCACTCCTCTCGGAGAGAATCAATATTAGGCAAATTGGTAAATTTATAAGTAAAAACTATCTTGTCTACCATTTCATTAAATGCGGGCCCTATAAGTTCAACATATAGATCGGTTCTCGTTTTTATACAGTTTGTGCGTGCATATTGAACAATAGCGTCTTCATGATCTGTAGTGAAGTAATAGTTCTTTTTATTCGTCCGTTTCTTCTGGTTCTTCTTCATCCAGTTCTTTTCCTTCTTGTAGTGCCTCTTTTGCTTCTGTTAGGGAATAAATTTGTTCAAATGTTCCAAGATATTCATTGAAAGACACAGCGTGCTCCAGTAAAGCCGCCAACGTTTCATCTCCATAAAACATTTCTAATTCATAAACATTTTTTAAATGAATGGCAAACGAATTAATCATTTGTTGTAAATCCCCTAGCTCTTCAGAAACCGACAATAAACGAATAATTGCCCCTCTCACATAAATTATCAGTCCTATATTTAACACCATGGAAAAGGTTAATATAGCAGTCAATATCATTTCAAGACGACTCATTCGCTTTCTCCTTTGCTTCTTTCTTTTGTTGTTTCAAAATTTTACGATTATCTTCGATGTATTTTCGTGTAATTTGGCCCACCTTTTTCTTAGAGTGGGGCTTTTTTTTAACATTAAGAGGCCTCGATAACAATTTCTGCATGGTACCAGAGGCCTCGCATTTTTTACAATCTGTATATGTTTCTTCGATGCCGTGAAAAACAGTCACCAATTCCCCACAACACGTACACTCGTAACGATACCGCGGCATTACTCAGTGGCAGTATCGGATGACTGAATCTCTTCGGGCATATGCACCGTGGGGGGATTCTTCACAACAAGACCATTGTCTGTTGCTTCCAATTCAAATCCGCGGAATACCGGGACGATATCCGATTGATGGAGTAAAGACTCCTGCAGCGCCATCATGATAGCGCCAATTGCTTGGTTAGATAATTGCATTTTTTCTCCTTTAATTACCATTTAAAATTATTTTTATAGTACTCGACTATCTTTTTGATTTCTTCATCAAAACTCTTTGTAGGCTTCCAGCCATGACACCGCAGCTTATCATCATTCAAGGCGTATCTTACGTCTTGACCTTCCCGTACGTGTGCCAAGTCCAAATATGGCCCCCACTCTTTTTTTTCTCCAAAGTAAGCTTCTAATACTTTCGAAACTGTATCAATATTAGCTTGCTCAAAGCCGCCGGCCACATTATAAATGCCGTCATTCATTCCCGCTTCAATAAGCGTCGTCACGGCTGCAGCTGTGTCGGCTGAATGAAGCCAGTTTCGAATGGGTTCGCCTTTATCGTGAAGTTTGATTTTCTTGCCACGCATTAAGAGTTTAACAGAGAGGGGAATAAGCTTTTCGGGGTACTGCCCTATTCCGTAATTATTCGTTGGTCTTAAAATAACGTACTTTATTCCATAGGTTCTTCCCCATGCCATAACCAACATATCGGCTGCAGCTTTAGAAGCGGAATAAGGATTGCTGGGTTTCAGAATATCTGTCTCGATGTGCTCGCCGTCGGTAATGTCTCCGTACACTTCATCGGTACTGAAATGAAAGAATACAGGCCGATCACTCACGTTCGCTTGTTTCTGACGTATCAGATCTAAGAGATTTTTAACCCCCATAACGTTTGATGTCATAAAATCTGTACTATCGATGATGCTGTTGCCGACGTGAGATTCTGCAGCTATGTTAATGACATAATCGCAATCGGGCAAATATTTTAAGGTGGCAATGTCTTCCTTAACAAATGTGAAGTTAGGATCCTCTTTAAGAGCGGGTAAAAATTCTTTATTTGCTGCGTATGTACAACAATCAATTCCATAAACCTTCCAGCCTTTCCTTAAGCAGCGCTGTGTTACATGCATACCAATAAGGCCCAGACACCCTGTGATAGTAACTAATTTCATTTAATCTCCCGGTACGATTCTATGTGAATCGCTGTCGAAATGTTGAGTCGAAAATTCAAATAATTCTGAATCTTCAAGAGCCACCATTTGATGTCTTAGGCCTCGGTAAACATGGAAATTTTCTCCCGGGTGGAGCACCAACTGGTTGGCGGTGGCCAGTTCATCGTTCTTCGAATAATATACCATCATTTTTCCCGATTGCAAATAAAATACTTCGTCTTTTATCTTGTGATAATGCCAAGAACAGCGCTTTCCTTTGTTGAAAAACAGCAATTTACCGCAATACTCTTCGCAATTTACAATCCATTTTTCCCATCCCCATCCCTTATCAACGTGAGTCATTGGTAATGTGTGTTTCATCAAGCTCTTATCTTCTCCACATAATCGCTACAAATTCCTTTAATGTCTTGTTGTGCCATTTGTAAGGTCGTGTCTTCATCTTTGCACACCAAAATAGACCGTGAGCACACGGGCTTTCCGGGGTAAGTCCACAAATATCCTTTGCTGGTCAAAGTAAAGTCATCCTCTTGGTGCCAAAAACAATGTATCCCACATTCTATCATATTTTTAAGAGCTTGTAAATTTTTTGCATGGCACCAAAATCCTTCGGTTTCTATAAAAACCTGTTCTACTAAATATTGTGGCTTGTCGTGCCCTAAATACCATTTGTTGTTTTTACACCACACATCTACTTCTACCTCATACCCTTTTTCGCGGGCAGTCAGCAGATAGAAAGGATTGTTTTCTAATTCAGGCCGAGGGCCCATGGTATTTCCCCGGTGAGCAATCAATTTCATTCCATGTATCCTCGCTCTCGTAGCCAATCTCCATATATGTCTTCTAAAGCTTCAATTTGCCACTGTTCAAGGGTTTCGCGGTACGATCCAATACGACCGCCAGCGCTTCGATGATTGCTGGTAAGTAAAGTCCGTGAATCGTGGTTATCGTGTTGGAGATGGGGGGTATTATCGAATAATCCTTCTGCCGTCGTGATGGCCTGTTGTATTAACGCCTCGGGGGGTACCCCGGGATGGCTTGCGCGCATTAAGCGAGTGGTTGTCTCTATTGGGTTTTTCTTATATTTCTCATATACCCATTCAACTATTGGAGTATCCTGCGCAGCGCAGGCGTCATGCCATTCCATATTTCTTTGGGCTACTTTTATAGCATCTCCATTTAAAAAATTTGGATTCCTTCGTATAGTAGAGGCAACTGAATCTCTAATGTCCCTACACACATTAATGTTGATATCCGCATATGAGCACCCTAAATGGTTTTTGAGTAAAATCATTTCCATCATGAATTTTGGCCTGTCGCCGGTGACATATATTGGCATGCCGTCGCCGTTGTAAACGCCTACAATTTTTCCAACACTCTCATATAATTCTCTAAAAATATTGAAACACAAAGTGCTCCCAGACGAAGGCATTCCCCCTACACACAGAAAAGGCACTCCTGGCAGAAAGCTGAGCATTTAAATTTTTTCCTCTACGGGCTTATGACATCTTATATAAATCCATGATGGATGGCCCGCGTCACTAAATGCATCTCTAATGGTGGTTGTGATATTTATAAATCCTATAGCAATCAGATCATCACAAATTTCTTTAGTATTTTGCACCCTCACATCATGATCGGAATTGGTACTGTGGGCCTCAAATATTTCTTCATAATAAGAGCTGCGGGGGCGCCCCAAAGGATCCTGCAAATCCAACCCATATCCCATTTGAAAACAAAATATACCGCCGGGTTTCAAAGTTCTTAACAAATCAGCTATTAAACTTCTTCTTATGGAATAAACTGGGATATGCTGGAGCGCAATAGTTGACATTATAAAATCGTATTCTTCCTCTTCTATGCATGCTACATCCACCCCGTTGTTTATGAACCATTTGCTTTTTTGGTCACTATATTCTTCGTTGCAAAACTCTATGTTTGTTTTAGATATATCTACGCCATCGACTCTTTCCCACTCACACAAACTCAACAAATTAGTAACATTTCGGCCCTTGCCGCATGCAAAATCTAAAGCTTTTTTCCCTTTAAACTTTTCCCCGTCTTTTAGATCTCCGAGAAGAATATCCCAATAATCAGGGTTAGCGTTATGCTCTATATGATTGGTAGTGCCTCCCATATAAAATTGTTTTTGCATGTGAGTATATCTGTTGTTACTGTTCATTTTTTATTTTCCTTTAAAAATCGTCGGAGATCCTCGGGTGTTCCAATTCCCCACATTTCATGTACATAAAAAGGCACTAATGTTTTTCCATCTTTTATCAATTCATTATAGACAGGGGCAATATAAAATTCATTATTCACTCTGATATTGTTTTCTATCATATGATTCGCATATTTAACGAAATCGGAACCACGTCTATACCAATAGATACCGCATGTGGCAATATCAGAAATTGGTCTCTTTTCGGCTACCTCTATAACAAATCCGCGCGAATTCGTTTTAACAAAAGACCACTTAGGATGCACAGCGTTAAAAGTAAAAACCATAGCATCGAGAGAGGTCAAATTTTTGAGGGTGTTAAAATTTTGAGGTTCATATTCGATAATCTGATCCGAATTGGCGATTAGTAAATCTTCATCATTGTTGATAAATTCCTCTGCTAGAAGTGCGGTACAGGCCGCCCCTTCCGTGAGTCCATCAACAGGTACATATTTAAATTTACCATTGGTAATTCTGTCTAAGGTGTCAATCAGCCCGGAATACTTTTCCAGATGTCCAGTACGAACCAAAAAAATGTATTCGCAGTCAAAATCCAAATTTTCCACAACTGTTTGAATCATGGGCTTTCCATTAACATCAATTAATGGTTTGGGAAACGTATATCCTTCTTTGGCAAAGCGGCTTCCCTCACCTGCCATTGGAATTAAAATTTTCATCTATAAACTCCTTTAAAACTTTAATGTTAACTTGTTCTGCGTTTTCGACCTCTAAGACAGCACACCCGGCAGCGTACGCCGCCTTCTTGCCTTTGGGAGAATCTTCAACAATTATAGCATCCTCAGGAGCTATATTAAAATGATCTAAAACTTTCTTGTATCCTTCGGGGTGTGGCTTTGGGTGTTCAACGTCTTGATTGGTTATTATAAGTTCCAAATCTTCTTTAATGCCAGTCTTTTCCAGCATTAAGTAGGCAGTTTCTCTGATGCTATTAGTAAAGCATGAGACCCTGACTGAATGATCTTTAAGCCACTTCATCAGTGCTATTTTTTCTGGTCGTTGTGTGGCGTTGTCTTGGATAATGTCTATCGTCTTTCTCTGCTTTAAGTTGTATACCTGTTCGTGATCCTCTTCTAAGAGGATGCCCATTTCTGTTAGTTTCCTCAATTTTACTTTTGTAGGAATTCCGTTAAACGTGGTGTAATGATCTGCGAGCGATATTTCATAATTACACACTTCTTTTAATGATGCGTTGAGGGCGTCTCGGTGCCAGTCGCAAGCATCTAACAGCACACCATCTAAGTCGAATATTACCATTTTTAACACTTTAAACCACTCCCCGAATTGAATAATCAATCTTTTTTTCTTCCAACAACGCTTTTAGCGAAGCTTCGTAATCCGTAAAATTCCACTTTCCTTTAACAATGGCCGTCGCAAAATAAGGATAAACAGTACTATCCCAATGAAAAGCTCCCCGCTTTTGGTCCTGGGGAAGATAAGTCATAGCTGTTTTAACATTAAAGTAGGAACATGTTTGTGTGGCGTATTCTTCAAATTGCCAAATGGTGTCTCCGCCTGTTTTGTCGTAAACCATCTCTAAGGCCTTTTTATTACAAAGACTCGGTTGAATGGCGAACTTCAAATTCAAAGGATTTTCAAATACATATGACAGCTTCGTGATATTTCTGAAGGTAACTTTCTGATAACTTGCGCAAATTAATTTTACAATGTCTATTTCTCCGCCTTTAATGCTATCGGCTATTTCATTTAAATTTTGATATAGCGGCACCTCGTATAAAAACATATCTTCGTGATGAAACAATATGACTTCTTCAGGAACCTGTCTTAAGCAGTGAACCATTCGTTGTTGATATTTTAAATCGTCATCATATCTAATCAATGTCCAATTGGGTTTTTCTAAGTCTGCGGTAGCATTATCAGAAAATAAATATTTTTGATGAGTGGGAAAATACTTGTCCACCTGACCAAACATAAGAGGCCAAACGTCCGAATAATCGGTATGAGAATAATAAACTAACGGAAACATCTTAAATCCACCTTGTCTTTTCGTACAAACCATTTTGCATACAAAACCACTTGTGATATAAGTGACTATCGGTCACACGCCACTTAGGATAAGCCATCAAATCTTTACTTCTCTGCTCTTCTATCAACAATAGTTCGTTCGTAAATTGTCCTTCGTCATTAAAATCATGAACATTATATTTTTTCGAATGTGGCCACGCAGTTGTAATACATTCTTCATAACCTGAGTGTGGTTGAAAGTCTATAAGAGCTTTCTCATAAATAGTGCTATATTCTCCCATAATTTTAGAAGATCCATAAAACCACATGTCTCCATATCCACAATTCATTTGGTTCCAATAGGGGGTGTACAAGAAATTAGACTCATTATCTGGAAAAAACCGTATCTGGTTAACTGCGCTACCACCGCGGGCGCCTATGTCAAACCGTGTAGTAATAATCCAATCGTAATGCTTTTCGTGTGTCATTTTTAGTGCTTCACATCGAGAATAATAAAAACTTAAAATTCTGCTTGCAACGGCGTTTTTATACATTGTATAAGGGCGCGGATAATTTTCATCAAAATAAGCCTGCTCAATCCCGTGTTCTTTGGCAATTTTATCAAATTCAATTTGTTGTTCAAAGCTTGCCATGGCCGGGTTGTATATTTCTCTAATTTTTGCTTCCATCTCCGGCTGCCAACAATGCACATAAAAGTCTACATCTATTTCTTTGCTTAAAATATTTTTCTTAATATGCTCATAACCTTGGGCACCCGTACTATAATCCCCCGTACTTACTGTTCCAAAATAGCCATGAAGACAAACGGCGCCTTTCATATCATATATCCCTTTTGGTGCAACCAATCTCCGGCGACTTCTTCAATCGCTTTAATCTCATTGGGAGAGAGAGCGTCTTTGTATCCTCCCACAATGCCTTGATTAGTTATATGATACTTATCGAGCATGCTTATTTCTGCGAGGCGAGGATCATAGCTCTCATGACCCTCTTTGATGGCGTCGGGTAAAAACTCTTCTACAAAGTGTAAATTTTGTTTAGCCTTCTGCGTAGAGAGGTTTAAATTTAGAATCTGAGCTATGCTTGAAACTATAGATATCTTGTGGTTTTCATCACCATTCTTATAGTCTTCATATATGAATTCATAATCTGCGTCATTCTTCCAATCGTTATATGCATTTAGCGTATTTGCCGCATAGGCTCTAATATATTTTTCGCGCATAGACTCATTGAGGGCAACAAAAGACGTGAATTGGGCCCTGTGTCTTCTAACGTTAGAAGCCACACAATCTCTTATATCTCTACGTGTAGCAAAAATTTTTGTATTTTTATGTTGAATCAACATTTCACAATTAAGGTCTCGACGGTGGCCCTTCCACACACAAATTCCCTTTTCGGATTCAGGCGACCGGAGAAGAAGATCTTGAGCGGCGACACCGCGGATGGCGTTGTCGGCTGTTACCGATTCTGGGCCATTCGGCGGGGACGTGAACGCGAAGAGATGCATAATTATATTATATAATAATGTACTGCCAGATTGTGGCATCCCAACCACTAAAACAACTTGCCTCATTTTATTCCTCCAATCCTTTACTAGCTCTCATATAATAACTTGGTCTCAAAATATAAGGATCTATCCCTACTCCGAGATCCATATCAACAAAACCAATATTGTCGAAATCGCGCTGGATGTATCCTCCATCTTCCACCTCGCAATTTAAAAGTGGCCACTCCGGCAATCCCACCTCTTCCGGGGTCATGCCTATTGGAGGATAACATCCATAATAATTAACTATGGGGGCTCCGCCGGGGACATAGCCGTTGCCCATGTCCACGGTCATCTCCCGTGGTCCAACAGAAGGAGGCAGATCCAAAAAATGTACGCTAATTGTCCCTCCTGGCTTTAACACACGATACATGTCAGCCAAGATAGAGTATCTAATAGCGTAATTGGCGATGTGCTGAAAAACTATATGCGACATTACATAATCGTATTCTTCATCAGGCGCTGGTCGCAGCGTATAACCATCATTTTCCCACGTATGACATCTCTCTTCATCATAAAATCCCATGACATACTCTCTGGCATAATGAGCGTTATGGGGGGATATGTCGCAACCATCCACTCTCTCAAAGGGGGCCGCATCTAATAAGTTTTTTATATTTCTCCCACATCCACACCCATAGTCTAGTGCTTTTTTGCCTTCCCATCGTTCCGATTCTGCTTTAATATAATTTATCATAAACTCTTGATATTGAGGATCCTCATTACGGGATGCGTGGTTCTCCACAGCCATCAATGGATGCTCCTGATCGAAAGACTTTTTAGTTTGCTGTAGATACTCTGCCCAATATTTTTCTATGTAGCTTCTCATTCCCTCCACGCTGTTCCATGGAGTTTTTAGACCATTAGGGCGGTTTCGGGCAATCGTGCCGCAGGGCGAAATAATTCCCCACGCAGGGCTTTGGGGCCGGTCAGTTGTATAAATCATTTTATTCCTCCAAATAATTTAAATTCTCGTAAATCTCTATAGGCCGGCTCTTCCGGCAAATCGTCGTTGTGGTGCGGAAAATTCTGCATCAACATCAAACCTCTGGCTGCTTGTTCTGGCGTCATATATGCATTCCAGCCGTTAATCTCAATATCATCTTCGTGATATTTGACTTCGCTGCGGCCTTCATAGCGTCCTTTCATGAACCACATATATGCGTCATAATCATCCGTTAAGATCATGCCGCCTTTCCCTATTTTTAAATGTTTCTTAATATGAAAAGATAAACACATATAGCTTCCAGGGATATACATGTCCGAAGTAAACCGCTTGGCGGCATCATAAATTGGGTATGGTTTAAGCTGGTAAATTCCCTTCCAGTTGGCTTCTTCAAAATTAACACTTCCTCCTGCATGCATGATGGACTGTGGCACCGACAAATACGTACGGGCCGGAATTGTCACTTCTTGTACTTTTAAATATTCACAACACAACAATAATGCGTCTGTACAGCTATCTGTTGACACTGCCCAGGGGGCGCCCGTGTAATGAGCCACCTCCTCTTCAAACATTTTGACAATTTTATATGGATTGTGCTTCATGTTTGGAGCGCCTCTCGATTCAGGCAAAAAAAGTTATTCATTCCTTCTATCTGTTTGAAATCACTTATTGCAAGTTTTTTTATATTTTCTAACTTTACTTCTTGGCGACTTAACAAAGGTACTATATAATAAAATTCGTTTAGGAAATATAATAAATTTTCTTTTCGTTGTACTCCAAAACAACCATGAAGTTCTATAGCTATCATAGATATTTTATGATAATCATAAAAATTTTCCAGTATACTATATTCGCTTCCTTCGCAATCTAGTTTTAAATAATTTATCCGTTGTAAGCCTAAAGTTTCCATCATGTCTGACAGAGAAATACTGGTGCATGTTGTTTGTAAGTCCACGAAATTAGTATTATCGGGGGCGTCACAACACCTTATCCCTCCGGAGTCTGAGTTGGGAGGCGCTGTGAGGGGTAATTCTTTATTACTTTCTCCGTAAATTGCTGTATTGTAGCTTTCTATATTTGTTATATTTAATTTATTTATCACTTGTAGCAAAATATTGTAATTGGGCAAATAAGGCTCAAACGCATAAATTTTATCAAAATGAGGATATGCATTAATACAAAATCCTCCAACATTGGCGCCAATATCTACGGCGACAGGTAGTTTTTTTTGTAACATGGGATAAGAAGCTTGACATTCTGCCGCACTTCCATGGATCCAATCTAAGATGTTTGACTCAGACGATAAGTTTCGGAAATGCATTATCCCCTCTCCAATAAATAAAATTTCTTTCTAAAACCACACTTTTCAAACAAACGCAAGCTTGCTTCGTTTTCTAATTTTACTTTTGCATGTGCAGTGGGGTGAAGTTGCATGATTTGATTAATCATAAAGCTTCCGACACCTTGTCCTTGAAAATCCGGGTGAGTTGCAACACGAATGTCATCATCAATAACGCCTACATATCCTGCAGGATGGCCATCCATTAAACAAATCCAATATTCATTGTTGTATTTAAGCATATATTCCGCCTGTTCAATTGACGAAATCTCTTTTTGCTCGATAAATCCTTGTTTGACGCCTTCTAGATTTCGAAGATTTCTTATGAATTCCCAAAACTTAGGGCCGTTTTTTATTAATTCCATGTGTCCACCTGTGAGCCGAAGGGGCTTCCGCTATTCAGCCAATAGCTCGTTAAATAACCGCGCGTAGATTTCCACCCTTCTAGATCTAACAAAGGATTAAGACAACTACCAATATCCAAAAACGTATTCTGGTTGTTCTCTTTATAGCTTTCATATATTACGTAATTGCTTAACGTTGCTGCCGAACACAAGATAATGTGGTCTTCTATGTTGTTGTCGGCAATATATTTTTTAACTTCCTCTACTATATTATAATCATTTATCATACAATTTATACCAATTTCAAAGGTTTTTTCTACTTTAAACGGCAAATTGTTTATATTTGCGAGCTTGTTCGCCACATATAATACCTTCCTATCCACAAAGAAGGGCACCATTTCTTCGATAAAACGCTGATAGTTGGCATTAATCAAAAGATTAGCGAAGGTCAGGTTGTCATGATTGGGTCCGTGAGTCTCTAGCATCCACTCAAAATTTTCCTTACCAACGTGGCCGTCGGTGGTAGTACAAATCCCTTTATAATACCCCTCTTGGTTGTGAGCAAATGTTTCTAATAATTTCTCTCTATAGAATTGATGTTCTTCGGGCTTAAATTCCTTTTGTTCTTCTTCGGTGTAGCGATTAGGGCCGGAAACATCCCCTGTGATATAGTGGTTTTCTGCCAGCAAAAGATGTTTGTTTTGCATAATAAATAATTCTCCATCCGAAAATCGTGTAAAGGCAAAATTTTCTTTATTTTTAACTTTATTTAAAACAAAATCAAAAGCTTTATGAAAGTCTTTTAAGTCCATGCTGACCATCTCTTTCTCCCATGATGCCCCAATTCGTCCACTAAGATGTCACGGATTCTCACCGCAGAATGACCATCTCCGTAAGGACATTCCTCTGTTGGAATGTGATCGTCTTTAATCATGTAAAAATGTCGCTCTAGTTCTTCAACGTTGCTCATAAACGAAAACACTCCCATTCCCTCGGTGCGTTCAGTCTTTTCACGACATACAATACACTTCTTTTTAAAGAATGAGGATTCTTCTTGAAGGCCACCACTATCAGTAATAACCATATACGAAGACGCCAACAATTTCAAAAATTCAGGATAGGCCATCGGCTCCACTACTGTAACTTGCTTTAATAAGCCTCGATGTTTCTGCACATTAGGGTTAGGATGTATGGGCAAAATAAACTCAAATTCAGGATTGTCACGAGCAAGCTTATCGAATTTAGCAAACCACTCGGGCAATTTCTCATGATTCTCGCGACGGTGCATTGTAATTACCACTTTGTTGGTATACTCTGGTACAATGTCTATCAAGTTGTCTAGGACTGTGTTTCCTACTGTAAAAACTTTTCCGTCTACTCTTTCGCGATCAAGATAGCCAGAACAAATCTCTGTAGGCGAAAGATGAATATCGGCCATGCAGGAAATCGCGCGTCGATTAAATTCTTCTGGGTATGGATGATCCTTATTAAAGGTCCTTAGGCCAGCCTCAAGATGGATGATTTTTATCTTTCTGTGAAATGCTGCTAACGCAACAGCAAAAGCGGAGGTTGTATCCCCTTGTACTAAGACAGAATCAACATCTTCAAAAAATCTATTGTTATTCATTACAGATGAAACAATTGTATCCAAGCGATTCTCGTCGTATTCAATATTCAGCCGATGAAAGGTGCCCATCACTTCTTTCTGTACATGCGATAATAAATCAACATGTTGACCGGTAAACAGCAATTTAAAGGGAATATGTCCCCCGAAAGCCTTAAAAAGCGGCTTAATTTTAATGTACTCTGGCCGAGTACCGAAACTGATTAGCATCATAGCTTTACTCTCCTCACTGTGTTCCAACCTTTTCTAATTCCTGTTTGCACGCACACATCTCGCTCGTTAAAAAACTGCTGGTGTGAAACGGCGTTATTTGTTGACGTTGCTTTAGTGTCAATTCCCAATTCGTTTCCCATAATAGAACCATGCATTTCTGGTTTGTTCGGCGGATGTGGAGGGCAATAAGTGGGAATCCCGCCGTGAATCTTTGCCATAAACGCAAACTGAATGTCCTCTCCGTTGTCCCAAGTGGTGGGTTTCTCTTGCCACAGATATTTCAACCACTCTCGCTTAAAAAACCAGGCATGGCCTACCAAATCGACTTCGGTTGTCTCTGCATTCTGCGAAGGCCAACCACATCTCTCGTGCTGAACGTATCGATTGCCGTGTAGAATGATACCTGCACTCCCGAGAATTCCCTCGTTGGTCTCCATGGTGCTTAAACAATTTTCGAACCATTTAGCGCCTGGTACAGTATCATCATCAAATATGGCAATGTACTCTGTATCAGCCAAGAGAGCCGCGGCAAATCTGCCGTAAAATTTCCAGTTATAATCATTATGAAAAACCCTATCTACGTCTAAACTTTTAAAATCAAATCCCTCATTGTCTTCATGAGCATTGACCCACAACCAGATCTGTGCTGGTTTAGTGGTTTGTGCACGAATTGCATCAATTTGCATTTTTAAATTATAAGGACGCCGATAAGCATTAAGAATAACTGTGATACTCTCTCCGTGGGCGGCTTTAATCGTAGCTGCCAATGCACTCTTGATATCATTGTAAACTCGGGGGCGCTGTTCGCGAACGAAATTAATTAATTCCCGTCCTTTATATTTAGAAAACCATTCTTCAGAAATACAACCATTGAGATTAGTAGTTTTAATTTTGCACCCTAACATCCGCGCTTCTAACAATACTCGATTAAAACTCTCTAAAACGCGAGGAATAAAAACATATGTTTCATGGTTAGCCAGCTGCGTAATAAATGTCGAATAGTCAGGCGATCCAATCAAAGTGTGGGAAATTCCTTTTTCCTTACAATATCGTACTATTGCTTCTGTATTCTTGGTGGGATTCCTACTGTTGACTACGGCGGCGGTGCCTTTTTTAGATGTACCGGTATTCTTTTCGATAATGTCTAATTGCTCATCGGTCCACAAACTCATTCCCAAGTTTATCACATTTCCAATCTTAAGGTTTTTGCGTATGCAATCGGCTTGAATATTCGATTGCGCAAAAATGCACTTTGCATTTGCAAATATCTCTCTATTCACAATATCTTGAAAAGGCGCTAGATAATTGTCATATACGGCGGGATTGCGTGTTTTCACATATTTGTGATCATGCTCCATAATGCTATAACAGCCAGGATGTTTCACTAATTCATCCGAAACAGCGTCCGACATTAGCGTGAAATTAGAGACTATAAAATGATACCCGCAGGAACGATAGAGTTTAACATGTTTATCGCTTATATCTGCGTTTTTAAATTTAATGACATCAAACCCATCCTCCCGGAAGAGGCTCATTAATATATCATCGCAAATTTCGGCGCCGCCACTTATTTCATCAACAAAAAAATCTGAGATATATACGATTTTCTTCATCATTCAAAATCTAATACTTCCTCTTCAATGACATCCGTACTTATATTAAGCGCTGCGCACATTTCATCTACCATCAAACCGTATTGTTTTTCTTCCCCAAACCTTTGATGTAATACTTGGGCATAATTCTTAATTTCTTCTATAGTTTCGTCAGAAGTCGAAGCGCTGAGGTCGGCATAGCAGCGGCGCATTTGTTGTTTAGCTGAATGGGGGCGCGGATAGGCCCATGCTGATTCCTTCGTAATAACCCCTTCCCAAACCACTTCTGGTGGTACGGGCTGTAGATCATACTCCACATTATAAAAGTGGGAAATACCTGTTTTCTCATCAACGAGAAAATCTAATTGTCCCGACCATCCGGGAGCCACCACCGGCAACCCCGTATAAGCCGCCTCGAAAATAGGAAGCCCAAATCCTTCTCCATGCGTTAATGTTAAAAATGCCTTGATTTTGGGGTGTTCGAACAAAGAATGAATTTCTTTATCGGTCATATCCCCATGTAAAAGATAAACTTTACATTTTCGTTCAGGAAAAGATGACAATAATGCTTTCATATCGTGAAAAAGCTTTTCTCTGTCCATCAAACAGTTTTTGGCAATATTGGTTTTAACCACCATTCCAACTTCATCATTTTGAAATTCTTCCACAAACCACTTGACAGTATTCGGTAAATTCTTCCGAGGACCAAATTGAGCCATTACCAAAAAGTTAAAATCATGCTCCAATTTAATTCCCAAGTCCAGTGGCTCTCCAAAATCCTTAACAGGATAATTAACAGTTTTAATTGGAATTTCTAATTTTAGCTCCGTTTCTTGACCAGTTTGGTTGTGTGTCGCCATATAAGTTGTATTACGATACGTATCGCGAGAATGATTAGAAACAACAAGAATCTTGTCCATTTCATTACCTTTCTGAATCCATTGATGGGCTACTTTAGTCGTTTCCATTCCGGCAGTAAAACCGATATTGACTGGAGCTATCCTTTCCCATTCATTCGGAATGGTTACTTGAAAAGATGCATCGAACTGGCCGCCTTGCTGAATAAACGCAATAGTCTTCTCAATTGTGTGATCGATCCATTTCTTCTCTTCGTCCTCTTCCATAATCCACGAAGTTTGCCCCCATTGAAGGGGCTGAACGAATATATCAAATAAATCAGCACGAGAACGTAGAGCCCTCAAAGCAAACCTGCTTTGCTCACCATATCCAGAGCGCGTCAATACTGGCGCTTTAAGTAAAATTTTCTTTTTCATGCAACCTCCAACAAGTGCCATCGATCATAGTTCTTTCTTGTATCCCATGATCCGTGCTTTTCTACAATCTCGTCCATCAGTTCAACCCATTTCTTTTGATAGTTTTCAAAACTATAATTCTTCTTAACATGGTTCATTCCTTGTCTAATCATTTTTTCATACGCTTTCGGGCTCCAACTCATCGCCTTCTTCAGTGCTGCATTGAAATCTTCTTGAGAAATCCTGTCTTCATAAATATATGGTACCTGTAAGGAACCA
>Ga0208156_1000079_pt1 | contig 58667 bp, 110 predicted proteins | sample 1_EtaG_FD_184073 | JGI IMG/M metagenome (GOLD analysis project Ga0208156, IMG submission 184073) | Marine viral communities from the Subarctic Pacific Ocean - 1_ETSP_OMZ_AT15124 metaG (SPAdes) (version 2) | ecosystem: Environmental > Aquatic > Marine > Oceanic | place: Pacific Ocean | collected...
AGCATGGGTATGGGTAAACGGACACTATCGCCATGGACACTGGGTAAGGGGGCATTGGACAGTTCGACATGTCCGCCCTCACCTCATTGAGAGAAATCCTCATCGGTATGCACGCTACCGTTCCGGGCGCCCAAATAGTCCGCCGCCAAGGCGACACCGCAGACGTTAAAAAAAAGTACTTGACATTGCCTCCCAAATTTAGTATACTATAAATATGGGAGGCATTCTTGTCTTTATTGGGCGAAGAGTACAAGTACTCGACATCGGCTGACAAGCACCACACTTATAGGGGTCGAGTTGGGCGGTACATGGATCTGGCACGTCGTGTTGCTCAACAATCCGCTTTCGACGGCCCCCGTCATGGAGCAGTCTTGGCAAGAGGAGCATCTGTAATCAACGTATCGAAGAACAAAAACAACTTTTGTTCTTTTGGTCGTCGTTTTCGCAAGGGTGACATCCAGCCAGGACATTCCACAGTTCACGCAGAACTTGGGAGTATCCTAGGAATTGACCGTCGCAAGACGGAAGGGGCAGACATATATGTGGCTCGTGTTGGCAAGAAAGGTGATTTCAAAATGTCAAAACCCTGTCCTATGTGCGAATCTGCTCTTCGGCACGTGGGAATTCGCAGAGTCGTCTACACCATTAACAATAAAATAGCAGGAAGCTACAGACTATGAACACCACTTGTACAGGCATCGCCAGAGGGATACAAAAAAATGATAACACAAACACAACCTACTAAACCCATCAAAGCACCAAACCCAGTATTATTGCTTGGAAAACATAAATACCCAATTGGCGGAGACCAAATGAAACGACTATTAATTGTTGACGCACTAAACGCTTATTTAAGGGCGTATATTGTAGATCCATCCCTGTCAACCCATGGACAACCCATCGGCGGACTAAAAGGCTTTATTAAAATCCTTCAAAAGCTTGTGAGGATGACAAAGCCCGATCAAATTATGATTGTGTGGGACGGACCAAACGGATCCGCCAAACGCAAGATTATGGACAAGAACTATAAGGCCGGCCGCAAGCCAATCCGGCTTAATCGCGCCTTTCACAATCTTACGGATAACGAAGAGCTACAGAACAAAATTTGGCAACAATCTCGAATTATTGAATACTTGAACGAGATGCCTATTATCCAGTTTATGCTTCCAGAGATCGAAGCAGACGACGTTATTTCTTATGCAACCCAGATGTCTTATTACAAAGGCTGGCAAAAGATCATTGTTTCCAACGATAAAGACTTTATGCAGTTATGTGACGATGAGACTGTCCTTTGGCGCCCCACCAAAGATGAAGTCCTCAACACTAGTCGCATTGTAGAGCAAACAGGTGTTCATCCGACTAATATGGCACTTGCTAGAGCCATTATTGGCGATGCCTCCGACAATCTCCCGGGCGTTAAGGGTGCCGGGTTTGCCACGGTGGCCAAGCGCATCGGTTTTCTGGCAGAGAGCGACACGCACACTATCGACAACGTAATGGATCACTGTGAACTCAAATTGGAGAAGAACAAGTTGAAGTTTTATAGCAATGTGGCAGAGAATAGGGAGCTTATCGAACACAACTATAAAATGATGCAACTATATTCTCCTGTAATGTCGATTCAATCGAAAAACATAGTAACACAAGGCGTTGAGAATTTTGAATTTGGACTTAACCGTACAGAAATCATAGGGATGATGAGGGAAGACGGTTTCGGCGAACTGAACTGGGAAGACTTAAGGGTAAACTTAAACCGAATTGTGAACGAAAACTAATATCGCTAGCGGGCAAAAACTTTAAGTTTTGACTTGACATTTCGGACAAATCAGTTATACTTATTATAAAGAGAGGGCATTGATGACAACACAAGAAGCAGGCTTTGGAAGGTATGGGAAATCCTTCCAAGAAGGCCTCGTCCAGCTGATCTATGAAGATCGACCATTCGCTGATCAAATTACGGAAGTGTTAAATGGGGACTTCCTAGAGTTGGACTATCTTAGGATCTTCTTGCGCAAGATCACAGACTACCGCGATAAGTATAGTCGCCACCCCTCGGTGGAAGCGATCGCCACCATTCTTAAAACTGAATTAGATGAAGAAGAAGAGGTCCTTCAACGTCAGGTGCGCGAATATTTCCTGCGCATTCACAATCGAGAACTGACCGATGTAGAGTTCATTAAAGAAACTTCTATTGACTTCTGTCGAAAGCAAAATCTAAAAGAAGCAATGCTAAAGTCGGTTGGGCTCCTTCAAAATTGTTCTTTTGATGAGATCTCAACAGTCATTAATGACGCTTTAAAGTTGGGATCCGAGAACAACTTCGGCTATGACTATATGGCTGATTTTGAAGCTCGTTTTGTGCCCCGATATCGCCGACCTTGCACGACAGGCTGGAAAGAGGTCGATCAGATCTGCGGAGGAGGCTTGGGAAAAAGCGAGCTTGGAGTGGTGGTTGCGCCAACAGGCGCCGGAAAGAGCATGGTACTCGTACATCTAGGCACCCAAGCAATCAAAGAGGGAAAGACAGTAATTCATTATACAATGGAGCTTCAGGACACTATCATCGCTACTCGATATGACAGTTGTATTACAGGGTACCCACTTTCAGATATCATAAATTTTAAAGAAGAAGTATACGACGAAATTAAAGATTTAGACGGAACGTTGATCGTCAAGGAATATCCGACAAAATCGGCTTCGACTGCGACTATTAAAGCGCATATCGCCAAGCTTATAAAGCGAGGTATAAAGCCCGGAATGATTATTGTGGACTATGCGGACCTTTTAAGGCCGACTGTAATAAGAAAAGAGAAAAGAAGCGAATTGGAATCTATTTATGAAGAGTTGAGAGCCATTTCAACTGAATGCCAATGTCCGGTATGGACAGCCTCTCAAACTAACAGATCGGGACTGAATGCAGAAGTAATCACAATGGAGCAAATATCCGAAGCATTTAACAAGTGCTTCGTGGCTGACTTTATCTTTTCTATTTCGCGAACTATCGAAGATAAGCAAAACAATCTTGGCAAGATGTTTATTGCAAAAAATAGAAACGGACCGGACGGAATGGTGTATAATATCTTTATGGACACTTCGAACGTTTCGATTAAGGTCTTGCCGCCCCAGACAGTTAGTACTGTAAATGGAAACACGGTGAGAACAGGTCCGCCGGTACTTGGACCACGAATGCAGCAGCAGTTACTGAAAGACAAATACAACAAATTAAAAGGAAAACGCTAATATGAGAACACTTGAAAACATCCGTCGGTTTAGATTATCGGACACGTTTATCGAACCTTATAAATCTGCAGATGTGCCTTGGGGACCTGTCGGTTATGTTACTTTTAAGCGTACTTATGCCCGCCGATTAAGCGAGTTCAATGCTGGGACCCCTGGCACCGAAGAGTGGTGGCAGACCTGTCGGCGCGTTATCGAGGGTATGTTTAACATGCAAAAGCAGCACGTTTTCATGCTTGGACTGGAGTGGAACGACGCCAAAGCACAGGCTACTGCAAAAGACGCCTTTGATCGGCTTTTCGCTCTCAAGTGGACTCCCCCGGGCCGCGGACTGTGGATGATGGGTACCAAATTCGTTGAAGAGCGCACTGCTGCTGGTCTTTTCAATTGTGCTTTCCGCTCCACTCGTGATCTTTCTACGAAAGGTGGATATCTTTTTGCGTGGATGATGGATGCGCTAATGCTGGGAATCGGCGTGGGTTTTGATACCGAGGGTACAAGCACTGTTACTATTCGAGAACCCGAATACACCAACGACACCCACATTATTGATGACTCTCGCGAGGGCTGGGTCAACTCGGTTCACATGCTTCTTGATGGCTTCTTCTTTGGCGATAAGGTACCCAAGTTTGACTACTCTGCTATTCGTCCCGAGGGCGCTCTTATTAGAGGGTTTGGTGGAACATCTAGCGGTTATGGTCCCTTGAAGGAGCTACACGACAACCTTACAGCACTCTTTTCAGCCAAGATTGGCGAACCCATCAGTTCGGTTGATATTGTAGACACAGAGAATCTTATCGGTCGGTGTGTGGTGGCTGGTAATGTTCGCCGATCTGCGGCATTAGCAATGGGTCACCACCGAGACAAAGAATATCTTCAAATGAAGAACGACCAAGAGAAGCTATATCATCACCGCTGGGGTTCAAACAATTCCTTCAATGCGGAGGTAGGCATGGACTATACATGGCACGCAGAACAATCACAGAAGAATGGAGAGCCCGGCTATATTTGGCTGAACAACGCCCGCACACATGGTCGTTTTAAAGATGGGCTGAAATATGATGATGTCAACGTTGCTGGCTTTAACCCTTGCGTAGAACAGCAATTGGAAGACGCAGAGCTTTGCTGCCTAGTTGAGACTTTTCCTGCCAAGCACGACGACTATGAAGACTATTTGAAGACCTTAAAGATTGCATACTTGTATGGAAAGACTATTACGCTATCGAACACACATTGGCCAGAGACTAACGCCAAGATGTTGAAGAATCGCCGGATCGGACTTTCTCAATCTGGCGTAGTTCAAGCGTTTAACAAATTCGGTCGCCGCGCCATGCTTGACTGGTGCGATAATGCCTATAGCCACATTAAGGCTCTAGATGAAGAATATTCCAACTGGCTTTGTATTCCCAAGTCTGTAAGGATGACGTCAATTAAGCCATCTGGCACAGTGTCGTTGCTTAACGGCTCTACACCCGGAATCCACTTCCCAGAGAGTGAGTACTACATCCGGCGAATTCGTTTCTCCAAAGACAACGGACTAGTTGAGCCACTTAGAGAGGCTGGATATAAGATAGAAGATGATGCCTATTCTCCAAATACATACTGCATCGAATTTCCTGTATGTGAGCCTCATTTTTCAAGAAGCAAAAAGACGGTTTCGATGTGGGAACAGCTGGAGATGGCTGCACAATATCAACATTACTGGGCAGACAATTCTGTATCCATTACAGTGACCTTTAAAGATGAAGAGGCTGAACAACTTAAGAGCGCTCTTGAAATGTACGAGACTCGCCTAAAAGCTGTTTCTTTTTTGCGTTACAAAGATACAGGTTATAAACAGGCTCCCTATGAGTCGATTACTGAAAAAGCTTATAATAAGCTGATTAAGAACATTACCCCTATCCAGCGCGCCAACGTTCAGGAGTCAGGCGCCGGCACTAAATTTTGCACCAACGATAGTTGTGAAATCCAATTCGATAAACCCCAGGAGAAATGATGTTTCAACCAGTCAATAGATATGTCCACATTGTGATAGAGGACGAAAGCGAGAACAAGACAGAAAGCGGCGTTGTCCTTCCGGATGATTTTAAGATTCATGACGACAAGTTTGTATCAGCCCACGTGGTATCATGGGCAGACGATGTGAGGTTCTCAGAGAGGCTATCATCTGGCGCCAGTGTGATTGTAGATAAGTCCATGATCGAGGAAATTAATGTGGACAGCAAGCTATTTACTGTAATTCAAGATAATTACATAATAGGAATTACTGTTACATAATTCGGGGGAATTCGCCCATATGACAATTGACAAGAGCTTTTATAATCAATCATCAGCAGCAAAATTAGGTTGGGAACCATCCTGGTTTGGTGAAAAGTATTATGACGAAAATCTCGTGAGAGCTATTAAAAAATGGCAGAAAGCGCGAAATATTTCGGTTGATGGGTTGTGCGGTCCAATGACGTTCCGTAGAATCTGGACGGAAAGACAAGCACAGATTCACTATCACGAACCGTGTCCGTTAAATTATTCTAATTTTATTGTCTATCAAGGCAACTTTTACCCTATTAAGTGGGACAAAGTGGTGTTGTGGTCGGAGCCCGATGGCTTAAAGGCAAACCCGGGCACATATTATGATTACACTGGGCGCCCAAAGCGGAATATTCGATTGTTTGTGAATCACTGGGATGTCTGTCTCAATTCAACGTCCTGTGCGAGCGTATTAAACAGAAGAGGCATTTCAGTTCATTTCCTAATCGACAACGATGGCACGATTTATCAAACTCTTGATATGCAACATGGTGCATGGCATGCTGGACACTCTAGATCTAATCGAGCCTCCGTGGGCGTAGAGATATCGAACGCCTACTATCCTAAATTTCAGTCTTGGTATACCGAACATGGTTTTGGTGATCGCCCAATAATTGATAACGCATGGGTTCATTCTGAAAAGCTTGAAAGTTTTCTTGGGTTTTACCCCGCTCAAATAGAGGCAGCCAAAGCCTTGTGGCAGGCGGTTCACAACGCCGCTGGCGTAGAATACAAAACACCGCTTAGTCAAACTGGTGTAACCTCTACTAAATATTGTCAAGATGCTCTCTATGGAAACTTCAATGGTTTTGTGAGCCACTATCATGTTAGTAAGAAGAAAATTGATTGTGCCGGCCTCGACCTCAAGACACTCCTCGCAGAACTCGAAGAATCCGAAGAAGAATAATGAATCGGCAAGTTAGGGGGAGCTATAGCTGTCCATTTTGAACAAATTGTAGTCGGTAGTTCTCTAGAAGCGCTGCTATATGCATTTATACACGAAATGCCAGTCTTTTATAGCACTCCGCACAAGCCTTTTAGGTTTGATCACTTGGATCCGTCCCTTGATCTCACATGCTTAAAAGTGCCACCTCTCACACAGAGCTTAAAAACCCACACCGAAACAAAGATTGTGGGTGTCCCGAAGAATATATTATGGGAACGACTTGTCTTTCTGCTCTCCATACACGGCCACGCACCCTTGTCAGATCGGTGTAAGAGTCTTCGATATGGTGGCGAAAATACCATAACCTTTTCAGACGCATACGCCAAACTGATTGATGTGGAGTTTGACGAATGTTATTACTTTGGTGATGATAATGCAAGCGGTCTGCCAAAAATAGAGCTTGACAACACAAAAACAATATGCTATGATTGGATTGCATTCAATAGGGGAGGGAAGCACGACATCGATCACATCGAGACTGGCGATGATTTTGTAAAAGAGATCTGGTTCTACTCTTCCGATAGGATTGATGGCAAGACACCCGTAAAAGATGCATGCGTTGTTTCGCTTTTGACTCCGGAAGAATTAGAAGACTTTGATTTTTCGGAAACGATGGCGCGGTTTAAAGCCGTAAGCGAAATGGAAATAAGAGGGATGAAAGGGAAATTTAATGGACTCGGACCTAATGGAAAGCCAAAACATTATAAATTTAGAACAACATGTATCACCAGAGGATTGGGTCATTCGACTGCACCGCTTGGCGAGTCCACAACAAAAGCAAAAGTCATTGTACCAGAGGGCGCTAGAGATATTATATTGGATCCAAGACAACTCCTCCAATGTTTACCAAGAAGTACGTCACCATATAAGAAGATATTAGATTATTTAGAATGCACCTAGCAGGAATTATCCCCGTCGCTCAACTTGAGACTGACTACGAATCAATCACCCCGGACGTTTTAACGCTCTTGGAGCCTAGATTTACGGCTATACAAAACGCTGTGATGTCCTGTGCTATGGCCGGCTGCAAGACAATATGGATCGTAGCCAATAACGATTTGGCTCCCATTATTAAGCAGGCAGTTGGGGAGTGGGTTTATGATCCAGTTTACTATAAGCGAGATTTTACCAAGTTTTATTCGAATGTACGCAAAGAAGTGCCTATTTATTACGTCCCAATACACCCAAAAGACTTGGACAAACGAAATTCGTATGGCTGGTCAGTATTACATGGGATATATTCGTCATGGTTTGTGTCTTATAAGATTTCCCGGTGGATTCTGCCAGAAAAATACTTCATAGCATTTCCAATGTCTATATATGATTATCGTATTTTGAGGAAACTTAGACCGCTGATCCAAGACACGAATAAAAACTTTACATTAACATATAACAACAAGACTGTGACAGAAGATCTCCCGATCAGTTTTACAATGAAAGGAGATGACTATTTACAATGTCGCCGCAATATAAACAAGATAACCACAAGGGAATATTTACCCCCTTCACCAGGCTCGCTACCGAGCCAGAGGCGTCCACTCAACGAAAGGTGGTCCGCCAGGTTTTTCGACCTACCCACCGTGTTTCAGAAGCTGAATCTGAAAAAGAGCAATAGACACGAACTAGATTGGTTCTATGATATTAGAGAGTGGGACCAATACCGCAGCTACATGGCGTCAGACAATCGGGTTGCTGTGCCCTACTACGAAATTTACAAACCTCGCACTTACAATCTAGCACCTAAAAAAGAAATCTCAACTTAGTGCTTGCAATCTTGGTGCGTCTGTGTTATATTAAGAGAACATTCGGGAGGGATGAATGACAAGAACCACGTCAAAAATTAAATTTGTTGGGCTACACGCCCATAGCGTTGCAGGATCGATCTTCGACGCGATTGGATATCCACAAGACCACATGGATTTCGCATACGAGAACGGCATGGCTGCTCTCGCGTTAACTGATCATGGAAACATGAACGGGTTAGCTTATCAAGTGATTCATGCCAAGAAGATGCGCGCCGAAGGCAAGGATTTCAAGCCCATCTTCGGGGTCGAGGCCTATTTCACCACATCTGTTAAGGAGTGGAGAGAGGCTTATGATGAAGCCATGGCAGACAAGAAAAGAGCCCGGGCCACCAAAAAGACGACCCAATCAGGTGCCACAACAGAGGATGAGGGAGATACAAAAGCCTCCCAGCCGATCCTTAAGCGCCGGCGCCACTTGATCCTCCTCGCGCAGAACCAAACTGGATTGAACAACTTGTTCAAGCTAGTCTCGAAGAGCTACACAGAAGAATACTTCTATAGATACCCACGAATGGACTACGACCTCCTTCGAGAGCACTCGGAGGGCGTTATCGCTGCGTCTGCGTGCTTGGGAGGGGTGTACGCCGGCAACTACTGGGAGAACCGAGAGGAGGGCTCTGAAGCCGTCCTAGAGGCTATGCGCGAAACCACCCGCGAAATGGTGTCAATCTTTGGGGATCGCTGGTACGCAGAGTTACAGTGGAACAACATCCCGGAACAACACGAGTTGAATCAATACGTTATTGAGATCGCTAAAGAATTCGGACTTAAGCTGATCTCCACAGCAGATAGTCACTACCCCACCCCAGGCTCATGGAAAGACCGGGAGATGTATAAGCAGCTTGGTTGGCTTGGAAAAGGCAAGCCATCATGGAAGACGGACGAAGGCGAAGACGAAAGCGTTCTCCCTGAATCAACTGACGTCATTGGTTATGAACTTTACCCAAAGAATGGCGATCAGATGTGGGAGTCATACAAGAAGTATTGCGCCTTGCAGGGAACAGAATATGACGACGAACTTGTGCGACAAAGCATAGAGCGAACACACCAGATCGCTTATGAGAGGATCGAAACCTTTCTGCCAGATACGACGGTGCGTCTCCCAGACTTTGTTGTTCCTGAAGGTCTGACGGCAACACAAGCCTTGTTCCGCGCCGCCACTGGCGGATTAGAGGCACTCGGGTTCCATGAGAATGAAGAATATACCGCACGCCTAAAGCGCGAGCTTGATGTTATCGATGATCGTGGGTTTTGCAAGTACTTCTTGACAATGAAGGCGATCGCTGACACCGCAACAGACATGATGCTTACTGGACCCGGCCGAGGATCGGCTGCCGGCTCACTGGTTGCGTATGTGTTGGGTATCACCCAAGTTGATCCAATTAAATATGGACTCCTATTTTCACGATTCTTGCGTTCAGACGCCACAGACTATCCAGATATCGATTATGACATATCAGATAGCATGGTGATCAAAGAGAAGCTAGTTGACATGTGGGGGAAGGATTGTGTTGCCCCTATTTCCAACTGGAACACTTTGCAATTGCGCAGCTTGATCAAGGACATCTCTAAACTTTATGATATTCCTTTTACAGAGGCTAACACCGTTACTTCTGTTATGATCCGCGAAGCCACTCCCGAAGCAAAGAAGAAGCACGGGATCCGAGCAGGTATCTATGCGCCCACTTGGGAAGAGGTGATGGAGTTTTCGCCATCGCTCCAAAAGTATTTGAATAAATACCCCACAGTTAAGGCACATGTTGAAGGCCTCGTCGGACAAGTTCGCTCCTGCAGCCGTCATGCTGGCGGTGTGGTTATTGCCGAGGAACTGGACCGTAGCATGCCGCTAATCAATAGTGGGGGTGTTCGTCAGGCTCCATGGGCAGAAGGACAGAACGTTCGACACCTAGAGCCGATGGGTTTCATTAAGTTCGATTTGCTTGGGCTCTCCACTCTCAAGATGATGGAGGGTTGCATCGAGCACATCTTGCGCCGCCACCACGGGGTTGCGGAGCCAACATTCGCCCAGGTCCGCGAATATTACGAAAAAACCCTCCACCCAGACAATTTGGATTTCGATAACCAGGAGGTCTATGAGAATGTTTTCCACGCTGGCAAGTGGGCTGGTATCTTCCAATTCACAGAGCAGGGCGCCCAAGGCTTCTGCAAGCGCGCCAAGCCGAATAGCATTGTTGACATCTCTGCAGTTACTTCTATCTTCCGACCGGGACCCCTGTCGGCGGGTGTTGATGCAGATTATGTAGAGGCAAAAAATCACCCCCATCGCATTTCATATATCTCGGAGGCTGCACAGGAAATCACCGAGGAGACTTATGGTTTCCTTATTTTCCAGGAGCAAATCGCCTTGTTGGCTCACAGGCTTGGCGGACTGACCCTCGATGAGGGCAACATGCTTCGCAAGGTATTGACCAAGAAGGGCACCGGCAAGAATAGCGTTAAGGGAAAGCTTCATGATAAGTTTATCAATGGCTGTGCTGCGAACGGTATTAGCGTTGATGTCTCTCAAGGGCTCTGGGATAAGTTCGAGTTCTTCTCCGGCTATGGCTTCAATAAATCACACGCCGTGTCTTACAGCATCATCTCGTTCCAGTGCGCATGGCTGTGGAACTACTATCCCGCAGAGTGGATGGCAGCGTTCCTCGACAAAGAGCCAGAGAGCAGAAAAGAGAAGGCGATCAACATTGCAAAGAAATATGGATTTGACATTGCGCCTCTCGATATCAACAAGTCCGGTACCGTCTGGGAGATTAGCGAAGATGGAAAGACACTTATCCAGCCTCTGACTTCAATCAAGGGTTTCGGCGACTCGGCTATCCAGCAGGTTCTCGAACATCGCCCGTTCAACACCGCAGAAGAGTTGCTTTTCAACGAGGAAGTCGTGTATTCCAAGCTGAACAAGAAGTGCTTGGACGCTCTTTGTCGAGGGGGCGCCCTAGATGAACTTATTGATGATCGTTTTACGGGAATGAAACACTTCTGGTCTGCATGCATTGTTGACCGTCCCAAAAACCTCAAGAGATTGGCAGAGAATATCAAAACTTACAGCCCTGAAGGAGACTTCAGTCACGAGGAGATTATTCAGTTTAAGACAGATTTAACTGGAGTCTTCCCCATCAACTTGGTCATAGGAACAGAGAAGATCGAAAAACTTAAGGAGAAGTTTGTTCCACCAATCTCTGAATTCGACCCCGCGTTGACTTTGTGCTGGTTTATTCCTCGAAAGATTATCGAGCGCAAGACCAAGAATGGCAAGTTATATTGGATTGTGGAAGTGATTGATTCAAATAATGAATCAACGAGGATTCGATGCTGGGGCGTTAAGCCACACAAGGATACCATCCGTATTAATCGACCCTATATGGCAAAGCTTAAGTACGATGAGAACTGGGGATTTTCCACATATGCAATTGGCAAAACATTTAGACTATTAGGATAAAACGATGAACGTAATAGTAGACCATAGCGCCCTGTTCAAAAAGGTGGAGTTAGTAGACGATCTCCCTGTTGTCATTCGAGTGAGAAAGTTCACAGAGGACTCCGCAAAGGAATTTTCAGAGCTAATGTGCAAAGCTCAAAACACCGGACAGCCCGTGATACCGGTTATCATCGACAGCTATGGTGGACAAGTCTATAGTTTGATGTCTATGATATCAGATATCCGCCACGCTACTCTCCCCGTGGCCACCATCATTCAGGGAAAGGCAATGAGTTGCGGCGCCATCCTTGCGAGCTTTGGCGACGAAGGGCGCAGATATATGGATCCCGATGCCACCCTTATGATTCACGACGTATCTTCAATGAACTGGGGGAAAGTAGAAGAAGTAAAGGCCTCTGCGGAAGAAACTGAACGCCTCAATAAAAAGGTCTATCGAATGATGGCGAGAAATTGTGGCCACCAGGAAGACTATTTCTTGAAAATTGTACACCAGAAGGGGCACGCTGATTGGTTTTTGGACTATGAAGAGGCCTCGCGCCACAACCTCATCAACCATGCGCACGTTCCGAAGCTGAAAATATATACTAATGTTGAATTTGACTTTGGCTAAACACTACTTATGATATGTCTACCTCTACTCAATTTCGATGGAAGCGATCGCTTAACGGGCTTCGTTTTCTCCACGAAGAGCATGCTATAATATGTGAGGTGGCTAAATCCTCTGGTCCAGAATTTCAAGAATACTATGAGAAGTTCTGTGCCGAACATGGCATCGACATCGCAGAGCTAAATGCTAAACATGCCGAAAGAGTAAGAGAGGCGTATGGGATCGAGGAAAACCTAGGTCAACTTTCTGATGAACAGATAGAAGAGCAGAAAGTATCACCAGCCGAAGAAACCGCAGTTATCAAATTTCAAGGATCTGCTGGCGAAGAAGGGGAGGCTGCTATCGACAAGGAGATGCATGAGACATTCACGCGACTATTTAAGGCTATAGCGACCCATGTTCATCCCGATAAAGCCCGCGATGACTTCACTAGAGACTTATTTGAGGAAGCGTTCAAAGAGGCAAAGCATGCGCTAGACAAGCAGCAGTACTTTAAATTACTAGAAATGGCAGAAGAGCTTGACATTGAGTTGCCAAAGAATTATAATGAACAAATAAGCTGGATGGAAACAGAGCAGAAAAGATTGAGAAACTCAATTCAAAAAGCTACGCAAACATATAACTATCTCTTTTATGATTGTGATTCCGATGATAGGCGAGACAATCTGATTCGCAGTTTCCTCAAACAACTATTTGGTTTTGAAATTCCTCAAAAAAACACTTGACTTTTGATTCCAACTCAGCTATAATAAGAATGAACCAATAAGGAGGGCTTGTGGCCAATACACTAAAAGAGAAACAAAAGTACGTGAAGGAATATATCCGCTCACTTAACGCCATTGAAGAGGCAATGGAGCCATACAAGGAACAACGACGGGAGCTACGTAGCGAGTACCGCGAAAATCGCTGGCTCGACACAGATGAGATCCGAGCAGCAGTCAAAGCTTACCGCTTGTTTAAGGGAAAGATTAACATTGACGAAGTGGTGGACAACTACAACCTTCTTACAAAGGGAGAAGATCAGTGATTCTTGAATATTCAAAGGTTCGCGGCAATGCACGATCGCCTGATCGTGCAAATCCGTCTGATGCTGGGCTTGATTTATTTCACTGTCCGGAAGAGGGCTGTGTCGCTGGCCGCTGGTTGAGACCCGGACAATCGGGACTCTTCCAGACTGGCTTGAGGTTCGGGATTCCACACGGATATATGCTCGAAGTAAAGAACCGTTCAGGTAACGCTGCAAAAAAGCACCTCCTTGTCGGAGCCTGCGTAGTAGACAGTGGCTATGATGGAGAGGTCTTCGTCAACCTTCACAATGTTGGAAAAGAGCCACAATTCATTCACGCAGATATGAAGATCGCACAAGTTGTGCTGATTCCTGTTGTACACTTCCGCGCCATCGAGCGCACTGCCGGCAATCTATATGATTACCCAATGACAATTAGTGAACGAGGCGCCGGGTCTTTAGGGAGCACAGATCAATGATGGATAGTCGTGTTTATATTGAGCATTTTGAGAAGGATTTTTACAAATCTGTATATAGGCGATGGCGCCTAGATTCTGAAAAAGCAGCAAAGGATATTGTAGGAGAAGAGTATGAATCTTTCAGGAGCACCATCTATAAACAACACGGCTTTAGTGTTGTAGAGGAGAAAAGTCGAAAGACTATTGGTGGGTACGACGCGGACTTGGCGATCGAGCGCGACGGCGAAATTATCATCGTTGAAGAAGCAAAGGGACATTATGTAGATTCGTGCTTCCTGCAACGCGCAATTAGCAGTTGTGCAATTGTGGTTGCGCACTGTATATCTGAAAACAAAGAGCCGCCACATTTTGTTTTAAGCTGTCCTACCAAGATGAATAATTATTCAGAAGTGTTCGACCGTCAATGTGCGTTATATCGCGAGGACATTCGCCATTACTTAAAAACAAAGTTTACATATCTTCCAGTGTGTGCCCACGGCCGTGTCGGTCGCCGTAAGTATTACGCTAATGAGGAGAACTGCTTCACTTTGAACGAAGAACTGGTACAGCAACAACTTTCATTTTTAGAGGGCATGAAGAATGATTGATGAGATTTTAACTGGGGATTGCCTCGAACGACTCAAGGAGTTGCCAGATAATTCGATTGACATGGTACTCTGCGACTTGCCGTACGGCACGACTCAATGCAAGTGGGACACTATTATACCTTTTGAGCCTTTATGGGCGGAGTATAATCGAGTGTGTAAGATAAATGCGCCAATGGTCTTCACAGCCTCGCAGCCTTTTACGAGCCAGCTTATAAATTCTAATATTAAAAATTTCAAATATACATGGGTATGGGAAAAGTCAAAGGCAACAGGCTACTTGAATGCAAAACGCATGCCAATGAGAGCCCATGAGGATGTCTGTGTATTTTATCGCAAGCCTCCGGTATACAATCCGCGTATGCGGCAAGGCACCCCCTACAACAAGGGCCGCGCCCATCGCCCTACTGAAGTGTATGGTTCTCAAGTCTCTACCTTGGTGAAGAATGATACAGGTCTGCGGTATCCAAGAACTGTAGTATACTTTAAGACAGCAGAATCGGAAGGTAAGGTTCTTCACCCTACTCAAAAGCCGGTTGAATTGTTTAAATATTTAATCGAAACTTATTCTAACGAAGGCGATGTTATTTTAGACTCGTGCATAGGCGTTGGTACGACGGCACTGGCAGCTATACAGAGCGATCGCCACTATATTGGTATTGAACTGGATCCAAAGTATGTTTCCATAACCAATCACCGAATTAAAGAATTGAAGGAAAGCAAATGAATAAAGCAACGCAAAAGACAATGTTTAGCTCTGCCACTGGCAAATGGTCGACACCCCAAGAATTTTTCGACAAACTAAATTGGAGATTTGGACCCTTTAGTCTTGATCCGTGTGCGTCAGAAGAAAACACAAAGTGTGCAAAATTCTTCACAGAAGCAGACGACGGGCTTACCAAGGATTGGACAGGGCATACGGCTTTTGTTAATCCCCCATATGGCCGCGGTATTGATCAGTGGATTCAGAAGGCTTATGAATCAGCCGAAGCCGACGCAGACACCAAGGTCGTTATGTTGATTCCGGCACGAACCGATACCAAGTATTGGCATGACTATGTGATGAAGGCAGAGTATGTCTATTTCATTAAGGGCCGCCTCAAGTTTGGTGATAGCAAGAATTGTGCGCCATTCCCATCTGCCGTGGTGGTATTCCGCAAGCACCCCACGTGGGCGCTGGGTGCTCTTCCATCGATGGGAGTACTAACACGATGAATCGAAAACAGCGCAGGACAGCGGATGCGAAGCGCCGAAAGGCAGATAGCCAGCAAATGATGGAGGACAAGTTGATGATGTTTGGACACTTGCCAGAGAGTTGCTCCGTTTGTTCAGCGTCTTTCGATAAGTCGGACCGAGAGATGGTCTTTTCTTGGAAGGTGGTGGTTCGAGAAGAAAAAGAGTCAGTTACACTATTCTGCCCAGATTGTATTAAAAAAACACAGGAGGCATTAGCCAATGCCAGTTAACAGGATTTCCGAGAACGCTTTACGAAAGCTTATCAAGGGGCATATCGACCAAGAAGCTCTTTGTGTCATAAAGTTTTACTCCAATGGGTGTGACTATTGTTCAGCACTGCATGATCGCTACGTGGAGTTATCCGACTCGAACGAAGAACAGTCCGTACATTTCTTTGCATTTAACGTAGACGACGCCAACAATCTAGACTCTCTTATTAAAATAAACGGAGTCCCGACGATTGCTAGTGTGAAAACTGGGCTTATAAAGCCCCGCGTGAGAATTTTAAAAGATCCCAAGCCTCCTCATGAGAATACTTGGTATCACTCTGGGGATATTGAAGAATTTATCCAGCGAGGAAAGTCATGAGAGAGGGTGAACCAAAGAGAACGCGATCGACCGACTTCATAAGAACGGAAGATGGTAAGATCTATCTACCTCGACCAAAGGGCTGGATGCACGGAATGGGATTGCAGAGCCTATTTAGAAAAACCCTTAACGAACAGATCCATATAGCATCACCAGAATACTGGGAGACACTAAAGAAAGACAACAAGATGCTAACATTGCTAATGATATCCGATACAGAACACAAAGTGATTGTAAAACCCTAACGCAAAGCAACCCCCGAGGACACAGACAGTAAGTGGGAAACAGAAAGCAAGATACAAGAGGAGCCGTCATGAATGAAATAGAGAAAGTTAGAGATGAACTCGGAGACGAAAAAGCTAAAAGACTCAATCAGTTAAGAGAATACTCAAAAGCGATAGTAAACATGTCTTTGTGCAGAGATCTGCAGGGGAAGAAAGCTCTAGCCGATTGTTTAAACGAAGTCAACGAGATATTGGCTGAAGCGGGATTGGTGTCAAACAGATGAATCCTCTTATTAAATCTGGAGACTTGGTGAAACACAAGGCAACTTGGCACGACTATGGAGTTGGACTCGTTATTTGCAAAACAGGAGAGATCAATACGTGGGGAATGAGACACGATCCAGACGAGCACATGAGATGGTGGGTTCTTTGGACAAGCTCGCCCAGCAAGCCAGAACCTAACGGATATTCTATAACTTACGAAACGGACGTTACAATCGTCCATGCTGCATAAAATAAAGGAAGCACAATGAGAAGAGGACCAGCAGACAGACAGAGGCGCCGAGAGGCCGCCGAGGGGAGAGCCTTTGAGCGCTCAAACCGCACCGCACAACAGCAACTAGATAAGCTAGATGCGCTCCTCGGAGAAGGTGCAGGCGCCGTTAAAGAACGCGCGCGCCTTGAAAAACAACTCCGAGACTAAAGAGAGGTACAATTCATGAGTACAGCAAGACAACAATTCGTAGAAGTAGCCTTAATGAAGTTACGAGCGGAACTATTAGAACATAAGGCTATCATTGATGCTTATTTAGAGAGGCCGCTATCTTCTATTAAAGACGAAGTTTATTTTAATGACATCGTAGAGCATGCCAAAGCAGTGGCTCTCTTGGAACACACCTACAGAATAGTGCAAACTACATACTTACCGCCACCAGTCGCCCCGCCAGCACCGATTCCCTCTGACCCCACGGCAAAGGAAGCTGCCATCACCGAAGAAGACTTGGCGGCAAGGTCGCCAACTTTCCGAAAATCACAGAAGACCAAAAAGAAGAAAAAGGCAGACAAATGAACAGGGCCCTGTCGTACGATGATGTACTCCTGGTTCCCCAGTATTCGGACATCGACTCTCGCACGGAGATTGATATTGGCACCGATTTAGGAAAGAATATCAAGCTAACGTTGCCTATTATTGCTTCGCCGATGGATACTATCACGGGCACTCGCATGGCGCTAGCCATGGCGACTGCCGGCGGTACAGGTGTGGTTCACCGCTACAATACCCCCGCTTCCCAATGTGAACAAATACACCAGCTTATGTTAGAAACAGGGGCTGTCCCCCAAATTGGTGCGGCGATTGGGGTTAATGGAGACTATTTGGAGAGAGCACGCCAGTTGATCGCCGCCGGCGCCGGCTTTTTCTGTGTTGATGTAGCTCACGGTCATCATGCGATGGTGAAACGCGCGCTTCAGAAACTTCGAAATGAGTTTGGCGATAGTGTACACATCATGGCAGGAAATGTCGCAACTCTCCAAGGGGTCAACGATCTCGCGGATTGGGGTGCAGATAGTGTGCGCTGTAATATTGGTGGTGGTTCTATTTGTTCCACACGAATTCAGACCGGCCACGGCTTACCCGGCTTACAGACAATCTTCGAGTGCGCCAAGACCGACCGTGATGTAAAGATCATCGCTGACGGTGGCATTAAGAACTCTGGTGATATGGTGAAAGCCTTGGCTGCCGGCGCAGATGCAGTGATGGTCGGCTCTTTGCTCTCGGGCACGGACGAAACTCCAGGACCACTACAGAGGAGCCCCGATGGAACACAATGGAAAGCTTACAGGGGAATGGCCAGCAAAGAGGCACAGATTTGTTGGCGAGGTAAATACTCTTCGTTTGAGGGAGTTGCAACGCGTGTTCCGTACCGCGGACCTGTGGGTGCAGTATTGGAAGATATTGAGAGAGGAATTCGTTCTGGACTATCTTATTCAGGCGCCCGAACGATTGTGGAACTCCAGGCTAAAGCCCAATTTGTAAGACAGACTACATCAGGATTGAGCGAGAGTAGGACACATATCCTGTCGAGGAGTTGGTGATGAGCGATGAAGGTGAAGCAGACTATGGTAAGCTCAATAAGCGCGTGGTATTTTCAGACAACGAACATCGTCACGCCAAGCTTGTTCTTAAACTCAAACACGATGGGTTTAAACAGGGGCAATTCTTTAGAGCAATCATTACCGGCTACATTAATGACGATCCCGTGTTGCAACAGTTTGTTGACGAAGTGAAAGAGCAGTCTCCGAGGATTAAAAAGAAATCTCGCCGCCTCCGCGATCAAGGAGAAGCGACAATGAACGAACTCGGCTTTAACGAAGGTGATATAGAAAACATATTTGACCTTATTGAGCAAGAGCACCCGGACTTATGAAAAAGAATGACGGACTCACAGAATGCGCCCGCTGTTGCCGAAAGAATCTCTTAAATTGCCCACTCACAGAATGTAAAATGTGGATTAATTATGAAAAAGATAGCAATTGCACATTGGTGGCTATTTATAACAATGATCAAAAACCTATGACCTTAAGACAGATTGCAGAGCGTTTAGGAATCTCTTTTGCGAGAGTAAAACAGATTGAAACCAAGGCGTTCGCGAAACTTAAAAAACATCTAGTTGAGAAACCTTATTAAGTTTTAGGCACATTGACATTTGTACTACTATTTATTGATGAGTTTATGTAAATAAACAAGGAGATTTTATAATGGCTCGTAAGACTTTGTTAACCGAGAGCGAACTTCGCCGCTTCATGAAGCTCGCTGATATGCGCCCCGTAGGGGAAAAAAGAATTCAAGAAATGGGAGCGCCGCCTTATCCCGGTGCTCGCGATGAAGAAGAAGAAGTAGAGGCCGAGGTAGAACTCGGACCTGCGGATGACGTGCCTATGGGCGAACCAATGGACGAGCCAATGGACGAGCCAATGGAGGAACCTATGGACGAGCCAATGGACGAGCCAATGGACGACATGTCCGTTGAAGCAGACCCAGCGGTGGAAGCTAAATTTGCCGAGTTTATGACGCAAGTGGCAGCAGTCGCTCAAGAAGTCCTCGGCATCGAGGTCGATGTTGAAGAAGCTCCAGCAGCCGGAGACGAACTCGGCGGAGAAGAAGACATAGAAATGGACGCTGCAGCAGTAGAAATGGAGCCAATGGGCGATCTCCCGGGAGAGGCCGAAGAAGGAGGTGAAGAACTTGAATTTGGCTCAGAAGAAGAAGAAGACCCAGAGGCTGCAATGGTCGCTGAAGTCGCTCGACGCGTTGCTGTGCGCCTCCAAAGAGAGGGGCGCAAAGCAGAAGTTGTCGACCAACTAGCCGAAAGAATCATGAAGAGGCTCACAAAATAGTTGACAAAATAATACGAGAGTGTTAAGATATAACCATCGACCTCTTAAGGCGATGGTTATTTTTTTATAGAGAATTATGAATTATTTATTAATGACGCTGGTCTTTATCTTTGGGTATTTGACCTGCAAGGTATTTTATTATCTCAAATCAGCAAGACTTAGTATTCAGCTTATACAGATGTCAAATCTTGTTTCGCTCTTTCTTTTAACTCGCGCTTTGGAGAATTTTGAACATTCTCGAGTTCTTTGCCTTAAAGACTTACGAGAAAAAGATATCTCCGAACGCAATTTGAAGATTTATGAAGAGAATTTAGATTTAGAAATTGAATTATTTAAGAAGCGCTCAATATCGCTGCTTTTGGAGGTTCATCCGGATTTTTTCCAAGGAGTGGTTCCCTATACTGACTGGAGTTCTGCAATGAATTATTTAGAATCCAATAGAAATGTCATCATGAGCACCTATTTAGAAAAGTAACAAGTAGCAAGGAAGGGGTTGCATTATGATTAAAAAGATAAAAAAGCTGATATCCAACGAAGAGGCTCAAAAACACCCACCAGCCCCAACACAGAAAAGAGAGCCCGACTTACGCACCATAGGACTATTTGCCGAGGTTTCATCCGAGAAGATTGCCGAGGTTAGCCACGCGTTGCTATACCTTAATGAACTCAATCACATGAATGAGGATCCTCGCACTCATCGCCCTATCTTATTTTATATCTCCACTTATGGGGGTAATGCTGACGATATGTTTGCGCTGTACGATCTTATGCGCGCCATTCGCAGTGAAACAGAGATACACACGTGTGGGCTCGGAAAGGTTATGTCTGCTGGAGTTTTGATACTCGCCGCCGGCACAAAAGGAAGCCGCTTTATCGGGAAGAACTGCCGAGTCATGATTCATTCTGTGATGGGCGGTAATGCTGGTAGCTTGCATGATATGATGAATGAGATGGACGCAATAGAAAATCTTCAACAGATGTACATCAACTGCTTGGTTGCGGAAACAAAATTAACCGAGACTAAGCTTAAAAAAATGCTGGAACGCAAGGTTAACATCTATTTATCTGCAGAAGAAGCGGTTGAGTATGGTATCGCCGACCACATAATTTAAAGAGGACTAATATGTCAGACTTACATAAGATTTTACAAGAAGAGTACGAAAAGAAGCTCACTCTTTCCCCTCACCTCTTGATGGAGATGATCGGGGAAATGATGGACGAGATGACCGCGCATGCTCTGTCCCCCTCTCCAATTGAGGAAGAAGCTTCTAACCAATCAACTCGCACTTATCATGTATCAGAAATTCCCATGATCCCGATTTCAGAATTGGGGTGGGCTAATGCTGACGATGACGCCGCCAATGATGACCCGAGTGTACCACCCTCTCAGCGCGCAGGCCTGGAGCAGTATTTAAGAAACATTCCTGGTACCGGATTTGACGATAAGCTTAATGCAGTTTCTGATATTATGAAGGAAGGGATCAACTCACTTCCTAAAGATAATCCTCGTGAGTTCATCCAGCAGGCCATGGCCTTCTTGGTGTTCTATAAGACCCTTACAATGGCAATTACCAACTTCAATGCATCTGCTGCAGGCTTTAACTTTGAAGCTTTCCTGGCAGCATTGATGGATGGAAAACAGATCCCAGCCTCTGGCGCCAATACAATTGCTGATATTACAGCAAACGTCGATGGAGAGCGCGTACCAATCAGTCTCAAACTTTATAACGATGCCGGACTTGAGGTCGGCGGTAGTTTTGTAGATTTGAGTAACGATATGATCGTGCCTAACCCAGCCTGGGAGGCCTGGGTGGCGTCCAATCCGGAGTTCGAAGGCGGCGCCATGCGCTATATTGCATGTACAAAGCAGTTATCAGGTGACGGAGTGGAACAAGAAGGGGTTATCAACTTTTATGAGTTTGATATCACACGTTCAAATCTCTTTGAACTTCTCTCTAATGCCGGCCAAAAAGGCCAGAAATGCATTCTTTCTAACCGCGCCTTTATGAGCGCCCTTACGCGCTACATGGAGACTGGAGAAGAGACTGAAGCACTTGAGTGGGCGGCTAACATTCCAGCCCGAAGCGATACTAGTGATTCGGCAGAGATGTCAACGATGTGGTCGAACTGGCTCGACAAAACACCCCTTGAGGGATTGCAAGAATTCGGAGTAGATGATTCTCAAATCGAGGCTATAAAAGATGCGATACTCCGCTTATATATCGATACTATCGAGAGAGAACAAAAAGCCCTCCGACTTGGCACACCCTCGCAAATTAAGGGAGCAATACTCTCTGTGATTAATCCTGAACTTAAAACCAGTTCGCGACACCCCGAGGTGGAGAAGACAAAACAAATAGCAGCATTGTTTATAGATCTTTTTAATCAATTTAAGAAACAAGAGATAAAATCCCGAGATGCGCGCTCAAACTTCCTTAATAGCGTTGAGGAGTGGGCGACTGGAAACGAAGTAGTAGAGTGGTACAATGCCCTAACTCCAGAACTGAAGGCTGTTGCCATCAAGAATTCAAGAGGATATCTATCCAACTCTCACTGGGTGGTCCCACGCGGCGCCACCATTAGACTGGGAGGTGGCGAGCCTTTCGCGATGCTTCAAATTGGCGCCAAGTATGTGGTACAAGTGTTGGAGACAGCCCGCGGCGAACTGATAGACGAGGTGTTCGGCATCTTTGACGAGATGGCAAAAATGTCAGCCAAGCTAAATTCATTCTTTGCAAACGGACTCCAGGCTCCAGAAGAAGCCGAGGCAGGCGCCGAAGCCGGCGAAGCTGCCGCAGAGAAAGCTCGTCACGTTGCTGGCGTAGACGAATAAATTAAATAAAGTGCTTGACAAATCCCTGTCAGGCGATTATAATAATAATATAACTGCACAACTACGAGGTATTAATGAGCAGAGCTTACGATGATAATCAAACTTTACAGCAAAAGATTATCAATGGCGCCAATGTCCTAGCGGACAATGTGGCGTCCACTTTGGGACCAAGAGGCCGAAACGTGTTACTCAAAGAGAAGGACCAACAGCCCTTCATCACGAAGGACGGTGTAACGGTCGCCTACTTTGTTGCACTAGATGATCCTTTCGAGAATGCTGGTGCTCAAATTATTCGCCAAGCTGCTATTGAAACTAATAATACTGCCGGCGATGGCACCACCACATCTACGGTGCTTGCCCGGGCTATCTTGCGAGAATCACAGCGATTTATCGCATCAGGTGTTTCTCCCATTGAACTACAGCGCGGAATTGACCGCGCTACGCAAGAAGTGGTCGCTAATCTCGAAAAGATGGCGAAGCCCATTACCAGTACGGAAGATATCGAACACATCGCGACTATCTCTGCCAACAATGATAAAACCATTGGGCACCTCATTGCACTTGCTGTTGATCGAGTCGGACAAGATGGCTCCATAACTATTGAAGAGTCACGCTCTCATGATACAACTTTAGATGTTACAGAAGGCTTTAAGATTAATGCAGGTTACTGCGCCGGCGCCTTTATAACAGACGAACGACGAGCTACCATGCACCATGACGAGCCTCTGTTTCTTGTAACTGACCACAAGATCAATACTGTTGAACAAGTATTGCCGATCTTGGAAATGATTGCTCGCGAGAGTCGCCCTCTTATTATTGTGGCTGAAGATATTGACGGACAGGCGCTAGCTGCCATGATTATGAATGCCATGCGCGGAACAATGAAGATCGCCGGCGTGAAAGCTCCTGCTTATGGTGAAGAACGCCGCCAGACCCTCGCAGACTTGGCCCTTTCTGTGGGAGCGACTTTTATTACTAGAGAAAGTGGACAAAAGCTATCAGACGTACGGATGACTGACCTAGGATCCGCAAAGTTTGTAGAAGCGTCTAAATTCAGTACCACCGTTGTAGGTGGTGCATGTGACTTTGAGGCGGTTGAGACGACTATCTCGGCTCTCAAGTCACAGATAGGACAAACAGACGATTTGAAGGTCTGTGAGCGCCTCCAAGATCGCATTGTGCGCCTCTCTTCTGGCGTAGCTGTTATTAATGTTGGCGGTTCGACAGAAGTAGAGATGACAGAGCGAAAACATAGAATTGAGGACGCCCTAGAAGCGGTACGCTCTGGACAAGAACAAGGGATCATCACTGGCGGCGGCGCTGCTTTGCTCCGCGCTGCCAATAGCTTGCCTATTTCAACAGACAATACAGAACAAGACCTCGGCACCAGCGTGGTAAAGGCTGCCTGCGAGGAGCCTATTCGACAGATGGCGCTTAACGCAGGATTATCACCAGACTTGATGGTTGAAAAGATCAACAATGCCCCAGCAGAGGAGGGTGTTGATTTTCGAACTGGCGAACTAATTAACATGTTAGAAGCTGGAATTATTGATCCAGTAAAGGTTACACTTACGGCACTCACAAATGCCGCTAGCTGTGCGGGAACTTTAATCACTACCAATTATGGGATTATACAAGTAGAGTAATTATGGGCATGAAAATGGGCGACTTATTGCATATTCCACAGGCAGTGACCTTGTGGTCTGCAGAAAAAACAACAAAAGGGCTCTCGATGCCTTATATTCAGACTGATAGACCGGTAGTAGCCTTGTATTTAGGGCCTTATCCACGAATGCTCGGCGCGCAAGACGCGCTAATAACTGTATTACTCAAGGGCCGTGAGCACTTTGTACACTCAAAGGACGTTTATTTATTTAAGGAAGACAAATGTTAGTAAAATTGACCGAAGTATGTAGCAGAGGTGCTGTCACCTCACAGCAGAACTTTTTGTTGAGAGAAGTATTTATCAACCCCGATCAGGTTGTGATGATCCGCGAGGATTTCCGTACGCGTGAGCTAAACGAAAGCGGACTTCTTAAAGAAGGATTGAATACAGACCATCGCTTTTCAAAGTTGACAATCAATAGAGGGCAGACCGGAACAGAGGTTGTAGTGATCGGGGCCCCGGCTGTCATTGAGGAAGCGTTGCAAAATTTATCTCACAAACTATTGAAAGGATAAAAGACGAAATGAGCCAAAGAGTAACCCTGACATATAGTGTAGAGTTGGAACAACTCGAAGCCGAGACTCAACGTCTCTACAATAATGCAACTGATGCCCTAGCGAGTTCATCTGAACAATCATCAAATAAGTGCGAAATGTTAAGCACAATCACTCTTAGTCAAATTGAAGGCCTTCGCCGCAAACTTGCCTCGGTCGACACAATGTTATCCGACATAGGGGAAATCATCCAATCTTATATTGAGTATAAGTTTCAAAAGGACATTCCCGCTATCGCAACGCCCGATATTTCTGCGATAGAGAAAGCGTTATCACAAATAAACGACTTAAAAGAGCACACGGCTGATGAATCACACACCCCTCAAGAAGACCTCGCCCCATAAAAGCATTACCTATTTGAAGACGATCCTGCGTACAGATACTCCTGTACACGTGATGCTATTACATGATGGATTTCTTGATGGCGCGCTTATAAAAGACAAACACCACGTATTTAGCCACACTAGTGCTATCAGCGTGTATAACTTTTGGGACTGTCTCTCGAAAGAGCCCAAGAAGCTCTATGATATGGTGGTGAGCCTAGACGCTACAAGTGCCCGTGAGCCAGAAAAGAGTTATGGATTTTTTCGAGATAGCTGGAACAAGCGCTCGAACGTCTATATGAGGGCGGCTTTATTTTTTATAGTCTCTATTTCTTCAGAAGATGGTACAATATCTTCAGGAAAGATAGAGCAAAATGCTGCCAAGAAATTTTTGTTTGGCAAGCTCCGTGCCTTTCGCCCCAGCGATAGGTGGTTTCCAACTTATCATCACGAAATGAGCATTATTGAGCAAGTTGAGACAATTCCTCAAACACATCAGATAGTGATTCCTGCCGGCACCTATGATTATGATTTTTTAAGTCCATCAAAAAGATATGGTGTGGAACAAACACCTATTATTCACAAGGATTTAAGAGAATTGTTTTACAAGTCTGATAATGTTATATTGACTTATTTTTATCACCCCGAACTTTTGGAGTTATATGATAGAGAATGTGTGACAATGGTTGACGAAAACGGTAACATAACCACCGACAGCACCCAGTGCAAGGAGCTTGTAATTGCCAAGCTATAGTGTAATCGCAGGCTTCGGGCTGTTTGTGATGGGGCACATATTAGCGTGGTTTCAGCTAAACTCACAGTTTGTGTGGCAGTGGTGGCAGAAACACCCCATCTTCACAGTGGCGTTGTACGCCGTTCCTACGGGGCTTTGCTTCTTAATGGGGTCTAGACTCATTGTGGAAGCAACAGGCGCCCTGTGGACGTCTAGGTTCCTCGCATTCTCTGCCTCCTATCTTGCGTTCCCGCTCCTTACATGGCACTTCATGGGCGAGACTATGCTAACAACCAAGACAATGGTTTGTGTGCTTCTCTCTTGCATGATTGTAGCGGTCCAACTCTTTTGGAAGTAATGTAAAATAACCAACTATTTATTGTATTGGAGGAAATTTGATGAGTTATTCTACCGACAAATGGTTTCGTTATTTGCGTACCGAAGCCTCCCGTTGCACTGTCCAGCCAACTTTTGATCAAGAATCAGAGGAGGTGAATAATAGAGTTGCTGCTTTATTAGAGCGCACCGAACTCCTCGATGAGATCTCACGCCAAGAAGCAGATAATGTTATGGACTGGTTCGACGACGATTACACCATGCTTTCGTTTGACGATCTGTTTAAGGGCAAGCTACGCAGAGCGGTACCGCTGCAGTCCGAGGACGCAAAGAAGCTACTGGAAGTGGTTAACCGACTTAAGGCCGAAGGCTGGAAAGTCCCAGAGAACCCAGAGGATGCCGCCTATCACAAGCGCAAGTTCCCAGTAAAGACTGTCAAGCAAAAAGAACGCCGCAGAGTAGGAGAGCTACCAGCAGGCTTTGGCGAAGTCAACCCAGAGACAAACCCCGATCCGCGACCCGTGGAGGAGTATGAGGTTGACACGGAGGTTGCCGACTTGCGCCTCACGAAGACTCGCACCATCACAATCCCCAAGGGGCCAAGGGCAGGCGAGACTGTTGAGAAGAAAGACGAGACAACAATGTCTCGCGCGATCCTTAAGAATAAAAGCATACCAATAGAACTGCAGGATTGGTGGAGAAAGAGGCAGGTCTACTATACTAAAGAAGGACAATGGAAACAGATCGAGCAGTTCTTTAAGGGAGATGTTGACAAAGATGAACTAGGCATGATGGCAATCTTGTCTCGCCACCCTCTCGATGTTCTCCGCATGAGCGACATTGACAAAATCAGGTCTTGCCACAGTGAGGGGGCTTCGGAGTTTCATTGTGCCATCGCCGAAAGCCGCGGCCATGGACCGATTGCCTACCTTGTGTCCCCACAGCAGTATGAAAAGCTTATGGACGGAGATCTTGGAGAAGATCCTAGCGTAGAAGAAGACATGGAGTTTAGGAAGAACCTTATAGGTTGGCTCGTAAAAGGTGAGGGAGCTAGTGTTCGATGGACTTTTGAGCCTCCTGACGAGATCAAACCCTTTTTAAATGAGGATGGAGTCTTCTCTGGAAAGCGATACGCGAGGGAGTATTTCATTCCGAAATACGAAAAGCTTTTCAAAGGCGCCTCGCCGAAGTACTTCGGTGAACATAACCTAACACCAGAGAATGTATCAGCCGCCCTTGCCGCAATCTTCCGAGCCTCTAACAACGAAGAGCGTAAAGAGATGATGCCGCGATTTGGTTATAGCTATTTAACCTCTAAAGAACATGCTGACGATAGGCGCTTTAGAATAACCATGGTGGATAGACTGACTCACAGCGAAAAGTTTCACCAGTATGGCAAGAAAGACTTTGATAACAAGTGGTCGCAAACCGCACTTGACGGCGGAGAAATAGACTACGAAGAATACGCCAAAGAACACTTCATTCCAAAATACTCACACAGTCTGGGGAACATCTCTGGGTTTGGCCCAGAGTGGCTTACTGTGAAGAACGTTGCCGCGGCAGCCGAGGCAGTTCATCGATTCGGAGACAACTCTATAGCCGCCTCGCCAGAAGATACGATGGATAAATACGGCTACAAGAGACCACCCACTCAACCCGTAGGACTATCGGCTGAATACGCAGACTACGAACGAAAGAAGAAAGAGTGGGATCAGAAAGAAGAAGCCACCACTTGGTTGAAACAGTATTATGAGAAGTTTCCCAATGTCGCCGCGCGCATCGCATCCAGCAACAGGGCAAAGAAACACGATGATGTCGATCAAGTGATCGATGGCATTCAGGATAGTAATAGTAGCGCCTTCACATCGTTGCCCACATCTGTTCGCAAGCATCTGAATGACGAATGGTTCATCCGAGCAGCGACAGCAGCAGTTAATAAAGACAACTTCAGTCTCAACGGTTTAAATCTGCAGCCGCCTCAACCGCCGAAAGCACCAGAAAAGAAGAAGATTACAGACATCTCTGACTTTGATGATCAAGAGATCTTCAGAGATAAACATCGCGGCATTGAGGGCATCGGCGCAAGAGCCCGCGTACGATTGCGTAAGTTTGTTGATGATGAAGAGGGCATAGAGTTCACAGTCCCAGAGCAACGCCTCTATGGTTTAAGTGTTCCTGGGTTTCTTGAGGCCGTGCGTAAATGGACTTGGGATGAGCAGAAAAACTTGTTCACAGGACCAAATGGAGAGGTCACTCTCCCAAATTGGAACGCGCTTACTCGCCATGGCGGTAGCTACGAAGACTATAGGGACGGGACAATACTTAATAACTTCTTCGCCGAAGGCGGATTCCCTGATGAGTATAGGGATGGCATCAACGTGTCTCACGAGTATGATGAAGATGAATACGAAAATCGACAGGAAGAGATTTTTCAAGAGACTGTTGACGAGGTTGAGAGCATAGTTAGAGCATGGAATGGGAGCTTTGAAGCCTGTGGTCTAGACGCAGAAGTAGAGGAGTTTAACGATTGGGACGATCAGAACATGGAGCCGTCTGTAACGGCTTGGGGCTCATGCCGTCTCTCTGTTAGACTACCGAATGCAGTATCGGTCAAGCAAGAGTTCCAAGCAGACCTAGGAGACAACAGTGTCCCCTACTTTGTCGTTCGATTCGAAGAGGATTACTTTGAAGACGGCACAGCATCCATAGTCTTTCCAGTATCCTATCACTACAAGTCACCCGGCACACGCGACATAGAGGAGATACTCTCTCGCGGTGAGGGAGAAGAAGAGATCTCATGGGATTTAACAATGATGCAAGGCGAAGTCTATTTCAATGTTGAATACTCTATACCAGCGGATTACGATCATGGCAATGGACCTGATGTGGCGGAAAGTCTAGGTCAATGGCTTCATGACGAATGGGACTCCAAGATCGACGAAATACATGAACAGGTTCGCAAAGGACTCATTGAGTTCGAATACCTTGCGCCATCACATTTTGATAAGAAGGCTGAAGACGAGGACCACGAAAAGTGGGCAGAAGAACTGCGCTATTTCCGCTATCAGGGCCCCGACGATGACGGAGAGATGTGGTTTACGCTCTTCCACGATTCAGGAGCCGAGCGCTTCCAGACAACGGACGTTATCGTGCCCTTTGGCTTGGTCGCGACTCGTGGCCAGGGGCGGATGGTTACCACTGATGTTGCTGCCATAATTGGCGGCACCGTCGACCGTGATGGTGCCAGAACGCAACACGTAAAGCACACAGGACAAGCCAAGAGAGCTTTGGCAGCCGAACTTCGCAGACTCGAAGCAGAAGCAAACGCTTATGTTGCCCGCCAAATGAACTTTGACTTCGGAGATCCTAAATACGACAAACCTGAAGATGCGTTTGGAATCGACATGGCGAAAACAGTGGTCTTTGCAACCTATCTCGTTGAGAACGACAGTTTGTTATCTCCCGAACAGCGCGCCCGATTAAAGAACGACAAAGATCGCTACCTTGGCTTTGGTATGAAGATTACTGTCAAAGCAGTTGACACAGAAAAAGAAATCGAGGGTGCTTTTAAGTTTGTTGAGTACATCGACAAGAACATGGATAGAGTAAAGCTAGCCTTTGAGACAATTTACAAGGAATCCATCGAAGAGTACGAGGAGCAGCGAAAGAAAGTCCTGCAAGCACGCTCGTCCAGAGGCACAATGAGCCAATACATTAACGCTCTCGACACTTACATCCGCAACGTAGGACCTCCAGAATGGGATTCCAGAGAACACCACCGCTGGATTCAGCGGCTAGCTTCGTCAATGGCGTTTGTTGAGTGGACAGATGATGCGTTCGATCACATGCGCGCATACGAAAAGCGCGCTTGGATAGAGAACTTCCTAGGTCCCCTTCAAGCCGGCAACGAAATGGCGTACGAGTTCTCACCAGATCGTGAAGCGGGCACACCCCGAAACTTTGGGGAAGCGGTCAGGGCCCAGCTAGCAGAAATGGGAGCATCACACGACCAAATAAACTCTTACACATGGGAAGGCCCAAAAACATACCCAGAGATTTATGACAAGATAGTAAATCCCTCCCAAAAACCAGAAATAGAAGCACCCTCACCCGATGAGGTTGCACAAGCGAGGTCAATTATGGCACAAGGCGACAGAATAGATCCAGACGCACAACTTGAAGAACAGATCATGAGAATGGAGAACCTGCTAGCCGATCCTGCCACTCTTCCTGCTTCAACAGATAGAGCTACTTCCGAAGAAAGTCTTGAGGAGATGATCGAGCGCGCCGCATTTGACAGTCTTCTTGGCGAAGCTGATGCCGCTTATGATCTTCGTATCTATAGAATAACTGTAGGTTGCAATATTAGCGACGAACTTGGCGGCTCCGAGGCAGAAACTGCGGCAGAGATCCGTGGGATTGCTGGCGTTACCACCGTACGCCCCGTGGCAGACCTCAAGAGGCGTATTACGACTCAAAACGAGTATATCCCCTTTGAAATCAAATTCGAGCTTGTAGGGGCAGTCAGCCGGGTACAATACCGTGATGAAGTTCTGATGCCCGGCATGCGTCGGATTAAAGGATTGAACGTGGTCGACTGGACTTCCATTCACAGAACAAATGTACAAGGAACTATTCATACAGTGCGTGAGAATGCTAGCAGCATGGGCGGCAATTTCGGCGGACTTGGTGGTATGGTGGGCGCTCAAATGGGAAAAAGATATCCAGCCCCCGAACGCGTAACTCCCACCCCAACTATTGACGATTTGATTGCTGATTGGGCAGAAGGTGGAGTTCAAATGTATGATCATCCGACAGATACGACCAACATGGCCTTCCACGTAATGATGCCAGTTAAGGAACTTTGGTCTTATTGTGCTACATACTATAGGGGGGATAAAGTTTCTTTTGATGGAAATTATCAAGATTTTATAGCAAATGGTGCCCAAAACCCTGTATATCTAGCAATTGGCAAGAATGGCAGAGCAAAGGTTACGGGAAATGAGGACATTATTTGGTTTGCTAAGAAGTCTGGGCTAGAAGAAATTCCAGTATTTATTAGTTATCAAAGGCAAGTATAATGTTCATACATGAAAAAGGCAATTCATAAATTCGGTAACTTTCTTTTTCAAGTTGCTTGTGTTAGCGCACTGTGTTTTCTAGCGCGTTCCTCTGTCCTTAAACAACACAGTTCAGCGGACATTCCTAGTTCTGGCGAGATTCGTTCCTCTGAAAACGTCGATAACTCCTCTCCGATGCACGATGCGGCGATGGCATCGCGTATGAGCACGGTTAAGGTTCTTAGTGTATCTGCAAATTACAGTATTTCAACAGCTTCTGGGACATATGTCACATACAGAGGTAGGTATTTTATCCTCACAGTTGCCCATGGGGTTAATCCTGATTGTAGTTTCGTGCGATTTATGGCAGCTACCGGCACCGGCGAATTGGTGGAATGTAAACAGACCATTGAAATCAATCAGTATGTGGACTATGCAATTATAGAAGTAGATAAGATAGATGAACTAACGGCTGTGGATATTCACAAGCAAGTTCCGACTTCGCGCGAGTGGATCGATACGTTCGCGACCTTCAATGAATTGATTTATACAGGATACCCTAGCAACATAGGAGTCTCTACTTTTAGGGGCGAGGTAATATCTTATACGCATGATGATTTGGTTTATTTACACTCTTTTGCATGGCCAGGTGCATCTGGATCAGGAGTATTTAACGAAGCGGGACAACTAGTCGGACACATTATGGCCTTGGCGGTAGGCGAGACTGAACACGGTGTTGATGTTTTAGAGGACATTGTGGTGGTTGTCCCACTATTTAGTATTAATTGGTCGATTATTTCGCACCGATAAAGTGAGGTACAAAGATGTCTAAAAAGAGTAAAAAGAAATTCTGCTTATCCACTCTCATCACTAAAGTTGAGAAAATGGACTTGACATGTGGAGAGATTCGTGATAATATAGCTAAGTTACGAGAGGCTCTTGGTGAGCCTGACGAGATTTGCCCCGATGAGGTCGAATCAGAGAAGGCCCTTAAGGGTATCCTTGAAGATATGGTCATGATGAGCATGGCGGAAAACACAACGGACAAAGGAGAGGCTTAATGAGCGATTCTGAACAAGTTTCAGAGTTGGCGATTGAACCCGAAGATTTAAAACCCAAGAAGCCGAGCAATCGCGCTCCGCAGGGGATTAGAGCCTTCACGGTTTGTCGGCAGCGAGATGAAACAGGAGTATCTGGAGAGGGTGTTGTTATTGAAGGCGCAACATTTGCTACGGGACACACCGTTATTCATTGGCTAACTCCTCCCCCGCGCGGCAGTATCGCGTTTTTTGATGCATTTGATGATTTTATTAAGATACATGTCGCCTCACATCCCGGAAATGGAACGATTATCACGTTTGAAGATGGTGAACAGACTATTTATGACGGAGAGAAAGCAGATGAGTTATAAATTTACTATTGGTAGTGTGAAGCGCGGCGATATTCATTACGAAGAAGACGACGAACAAACATACATTGATTTTGACGATGACAAGATCGCGCTTAATGCCAATGGGGTAGTCTTGACCCTCGATGATAATCAGGCGGCGTGGACTGCCTGCAAGCTAGAGGGGGCCGCCCTGCACATTGACGAAGCCAACTTGTATCTCGACAACAATAAAGGAGTTCTGTGGGGCGATAGTTCCGTATTGGTACAAGGAAACGCAACACAGGAAACACTAAAACTTAAAGCTAATGCCACCACTTATTTTCATCTGGACGGGGACTCATCGCCAGGAAAAATAGGCATAGGCACCGAAAGTCCAGGATCTTTCCTACAAATCAGTGGTTCAACAGCGTTCAACATCACCCCGTTTTCTGAAAGTGTAACACTTGACTCAACTCATTTCACAGTAGTTGGCGACTGCAATAACGATAATGTAACATTTACACTCCCAGTCGCATCCGATACTATTGGCGGCCGCATATACGTCATCAAGCGCGTCGACTCGGGCGGAGGAGGGGGACACAACACCCTCACAATTGAGCGCAATGGAAAGACGATTGATGGCATGCCGAGCAATTTAGAGATTGGCGGCGATGCAGGTTGCTACATTATACAGTGCGTTAACGCTACGTATGGTTGGATCATTTTAAGCAAGTATGTTGCATAGAGGAATAACAAATGGATAAATGGTGGAGATTGATAAGAGAGGACAAAGAGCCGACCTACAAGAAGCGCATCCGAAGTTACATTAAAGATCGCAACAGTCTTTTAAAGAAGGGTGGCCAAAAAAACACGCCACCTTATACCAAATCAATGGGATCTCATGTTACTTTCGACAAGCAACTAGAAGAAGAAATTGACATGGAGACTTTTGAAAAACACCCAGAGCTTGAGCCACACATTTTTCGTGGCGACGTAATGAAACCCAAGATTCGCAAGCGACTCTTGAAGATCGTGGAAGATTTCTTGGACGGACTCAAGATAGAGGTCAACCCTTTAGATATTCGTTTAACTGGCTCTCTTGCAAACTTTAATTGGTCAAAATATTCTGATATCGATCTCCATATCATTGTTGACTTCGCCCAGCTTGGAGAAAATGAAGAACTTGTGAAGGCTTATTTTAATGCTGCGCGCATGAACTGGAACAATAAACATGATATTAAAGTTCACGGGTACGAAGTTGAAATTTATGTGGAAGACGCACACGAAGAGCATGTAGCTTCTGGGCTCTACTCGTTGACTGACCAGCAGTGGCTTCAGGAGCCAGATCCCGCACAAGTGGAGATTGATCATGCAACAGTCCACAAGAAAAGTGATGATATTCTATCACAGATTAATTTGATCGAGAGATTCGCTCTTCAAAAGCCCAAATCAGCAAAGAAGAGCATCGATAGATTAAAGGCGAAAATCCGCAGGTTGAGACGCGCCGGATTAAAGAGCGAAAAGGCAGAGTTTTCCGCTGAAAATATTGCATTTAAAATCTTGCGCAGAGAGGGTGCCCTTGATAGGCTTGAGGATATGAAGAATAACGTATATGATGTTCTGATGTCTATGGAGGATAAGGGTGAAGTTTAAAGATATCAAAGAAGAAGACACTGTTTATCCTGGTGAGTACCTCTTACATAAGCCCTCTCATCAGATTGTGGTGTGTGGTGCGTATATGAAAACTAAAGATAAGATCAAAGCTCTAGCTAATGGTCGTCTCCTTATTGATAACATAGCAGAGTTTCAGAAGCTCAATGTTACCAAGGAAGATTACGCCAATAAACTTAAAATTTCTCGTTGTAAGGGATGCTCTTCAAAATAAGCCTATTTATTATAAGTCTAGGGATATTAAGTGAAACAAAAAGAGCATGACCCCAATAAGCCGATCGGACCCTTCAAAGAAGCGAAGGATGGAGCCTATCGTTTTGGATTAAATCTCATGTATGCAGCCGCGCTAGAGGAGTCTTTGCGGCTTTTAGAGGATATGCAGAAAGAATATGAAGAAGCTGTGGCTTGCAACGACTATGAGATGGCTCGCGCCAAAAAGGAAGAACTGGACTACTGCTTGAGTTGTTTGGAGGTGGGCAGTATTGTGGCTGCCAGCGTGGGCGGCCGCAGCGAATGACGAAAATCTATATCTATTGTCTCTTTGATAGGTTTGATCGGTTTCTTGGTGTCTACTCCTCCTTGAAGTCTATCCACCGCGATGCTCTTCGGTATTGTAACACTGGCAACTCAAATGTTATTTTGTTCGTCGATAACCAACCACATGTGGCCACTCTTGTCAATTTGAGAAACCTATTCAAGGGAAAATGTGATCATGAGATACAGTATCGTAGCGACACTCGTGGTGTAAAAGTGTTAAAAACGAAACTGACCGAATAGTTACTATGTGTTAAAAAAAGGTCAATTGGTGCGGTGGGTGGTTGACTATCGCGCATTTGAAGCGTATGATGATAGTAATGTGGTCCGAGGAATAGACCCCATTTATAAATACGGGATAATAATGGAAGTGGGAAGTGATAATCAATCCGCTGCTGTGTGTTGCTATGAGAAACACGACGGTTGTTGGGTTATTTTAAATTTAATTCATGACAATTTAGAGGTTTTAAGCTAATGATTCAGCAAGGAGATTTGGTAAATCTTTACCGTCGCGCTAACTCTGGTGTTGGCATCGTCCTAGAGCAAATAGATGATACGTCAAAAGTACTAAAGATACCAGATGGTAGACAATTTACTGCCAATGTCCGCGACATGCATTGGAATACACGCGCACAGGTAATTGCAGAAGTAGTGTCGCTCACAGACAAACCCCGCCTTGGTTCTAGGTTCTTTTATTATAATTCGCAGTGGTGCAAGAAGTACAAGAATAGTTTTAGTTTTGTGAGGTGGTTTAAGTCTCCTTCTGCATATGGAGCAATAGAGACACAAAAAGATGGATGGTATCCCACCGAATGGCTAAAAACTATTAAAAAATCAACTTGACTTACCTATGTATTTATGATAGGATAAAATCATGGATACAACAATTAAAAATATTGAAGCGTCTTTATCTCGCGCTGTCTGTCAGGGCTGGGACAGAGGTTTCTTAACTTCTATCCTAGGAACCCTCGAAGAGGGATCTCCGCTAACGACAAAGCAGTCTCAAACGCTTAAACAGGTGTTGAGCAGAAATACCGCTGAAGAAAATTCCTCCCACAAGAAATGGGCACCAGAGTTTCGCAATAAACATCAGAAGATTGCACTGGTCTTGGCTCACTATCACATAAGGAATCAATACTATAATGACATGGCGCAAATTATCCTCGCAGGAGATATACCATTAAAGAAAAAATACATGAGAATGTACAATAATATATATTCACAGAAAATTATTAGAGAATTCGAGCGCCCTCCACGGCTGGAACTCGGCACTCATGTTTTGCCACGCGCCCGCTTTAATAAATTTAAACACGTAGAGCAAAGTTTTCTTGGTGACTACGAGAGTGAAAGAAAATCGATAGAGCGTTTTGTCAAAGATGGAGCTTTTATTGTCGGCGTTGAAGAATATATCATCTCCCCTGCGCGAGGCGCGAAGCGTTATCGGCTCTTATCTCCTGGCTCTCAATGTGTTTTTTTGGTAGAAGAGCGTTTTTTGAAGCGAGTGTGAAAAACCCACATACTTATTTATGTGGGACAGGGTGAAAAACAGCAATTAGCAATAGGCGATCTCGTCATAGGGCGATATGATTTGCAGTATTATAGTTATTTTTATGACGAGCTAACAGTAGTTGATTTTGTTGGGGTTATCATTAAGCTCTCTGGGGATACCGATAATGATTTATCTGCTTTATTTGGGGGGCCATACTTTGAAGTTCGTTGCGTCGATGGGAGAAGCAGATTCTTTATCGAGAGTGAGTTAGAAAAAATCTCTTGACAAGCTGGTTTAGAAATGTTATATTAAGAAGGTTGCTAAAAGTTAATCACAACAAAGAGATAGAGAAGATTTATGAAAGTCGGAGAAGTTTATACATGGCTCGATCAGGGCCCCGTCATCCTATTGGAGAGGGTCGCCATCCCCGACCCTATCACAATAGAAGAATTGGAAGAGGAATATGGCTCTATAGAGGAGTTGATTGCCACAGCAGATTGGCCCACCGATGCGGGATGGAAGGTAAAACTCCTTGTAACCAACGAAGTTTTAGATGTGCATGAAGAAACACTAAGAGTAATATCATGAGAATAGGCTTGTTAACTGCGCTCTTGTTGGGGGAAGTGCTGGCGATCCACGAAACTAGCGCGGAGGTAATGATAGGCGATCAACAAGAAGGAGAAAACATCAGATATGTCAACAAATTGTTAAGTCTAGATGAGTTCCCTTGCAATCCTTATCCAAATATGCTATTCTATTATACAGAGCGTGACGAACTTCGTTGCGGTGAACCAGAACCAAACTAGAGGAGATATTTTGATTTATACAGCGATCTTTGCCCAAGAAGACGGGAGATATGCGTACAACTTGTTCGACGCGCCAAACGGGTTTAATGCCGCTTGGAGCGCGATAGAGCGAGAGGTGAATAAGCAGGAGATAGCTATGTCGTTGGTGGCGATAGTACCTGGAAATCAGCAAATAGGCTTTCGGGACAACTTTGTTAACGGGCCATCACCCTTTCAGCAGCCACGCGCTCCAAAGGCGTGGGTGGCACGATAGGTGCAAATCGGTGACATGGTGCGGATACGCCGTCGGAAGATGGTAGGAGAGGCGTGGGAGCCCCCACACTACGAAGAGTGGTGGGAGGCTGGCGGCATTGTCGTCAAGGAGTACCATACTTGGGAGAAGATAGTGACCATCGTTTTCAAAGGCGAGGAGATGAGACTAGCCGCCAACGACGTACAGCTTGTGAGTCGCCCCGCCAGAAGATGTCAACAGAGTGTCAAGAGTAAAAAAACTTATTGACTTTGAGTCCAAGGTATAGTACAATGGCTAAACTAAAACATCATGCCTCGGTAGCTCAATTGGACAGAGCAACGGCCTTCTAAGCCGTAGGTCACAGGTTCGAGTCCTGTTCGAGGTGCCACATTACTTTTAGGAAGGTATTTCATCAGGACATAAATAGCAATAGCTAGACGCTATAACACTAACCCCAACAAGATACGCGCGTAGCTCAGGGGTTAGAGCGTTGTTCTTATAAAGCAAATGCCGTGGGTTCAATTCCCGCCGCGCGTACCACTTACCACAACAAGAGAGAAACAACAAAAATGGAAAGAACTAAATTTACACCTGCTAACGTATTACGAGCGTTGCGCTATATGTCATTTATGACAGTGACTATGGGATCGCTAATGTATTTCCTTGCGTGGGGTTGGGAAAATGTAGACGAGAAAACACAGCTATCGACGTACCTGCTTATGTCATCGCTTCTTTTCTTGCCGCACCTTATCGACGTATACGATTGGTTATTGAAAAAATGTTCACCACAACAAGGGGAGGAATAAAATGGAAAAAGAAATAGGAACAGTTGTGTGGAAATCATACCTTACTTATCTTTTGCTCGGCATTGTGCGCGAGGTTAAGGTTGAAGACGGTTGGCGTTTGCTTCGGATCGAATGGGATCTGCCACATGCCGACTTTGTAGTAGACGATTGGCAACGAGCCAACAATGTGGGGTGCAGATAATGGCTCACCATTATGATAATTATTATCGCGACACGGTTACAAGCTGGACACCAACCCAACAGAGTCAAATGTCCTCTGTTCAAAAAGCTATCAGCCTGATTGAGAATCTTGAGGATGGCGATGATGCTAAAAATCAAGAGATTTTAAAGGGACTACGTTCTGTCTTAAAAGACTTGCGCGGAAACCCCACCAACTTCAAAGGAGAATTTTAATATGAAGATGAAATTATGTGTACACTGCGAGTTTGAGTTTGATCTAGACTCTACAATGAAAAAGAACGTCGGAGGCAAGATTAACGAATGCCCTGAATGTGTCGAAGAACTCGGCACCGAAACAGCCGTTAAGTATTTGGGGCTAACATCAGGCGATGGCAAGATGGCTAGTCTGTCCATTGTTGCGTTTGATTCGGTTGAAGATCGAAAAGCCTACGGAAAGGCTTGGGCTAGCGCCACAGACCCATATACCAGCAATCCACAGAGTATGTCAGAAGTGAGCGGCTCTTTCGGTTCGGTTAAGATTAGGCATATCGCACACAACGCGGGCAACCCTAATCACAAGGGACACAACAGTTAATAATGAATGGCAAAGGATTTGCAAGAAGAGGTTGAGTGGCTTGAACATAAAGTTGAAACTTTAGAAAAACATATTGAGCTACTTGAGCGTGAGAATTTCCATCTAAGAGGTATGATTACTAAAACTATTCATTCCTTGGAAGAATCAAACCGAGAAACAAAAAAGATTATTTATGGACAAACCCAAGGAAGCGTAAGAAAAAACTCTCACTCATTCACCTCCTATTATTATGCGGAGAGAGAAGACGAAAAAGATTAAAAACTTTCCAGCGCCCCCTTTATAAAAAAGATTAATCGCCCATCGTCGGATCCCCTTCGATTGAATTTTTTTTCTTTTTCGTCCTAAAATTTCCTTTCCCCAGCCACACAAAGGCACAAAATGACCAAAAAACTTAACAAACTTGTACGATGTGCAGACGGATTTCACATGTCTGTTCAAGCCAACGAAAACGCATACTGTCAGCCTCGCGCCGCCGCAGGCCCTTACACAAAAGTAGAGGTAGGCTTTCCGAGCATGGAGGAGTCTCTTTTGATTCCCTTCGCAGATGACCCCGAAAAACCCACCCAAACAGTCTACGGATGGGTGCCGATGACGACGGTAATAAACGTGATAGCCAAGCATGGCGGCATGATTGCGGGGGATCTCCCACAAGGTTTTCCATATTTATATGCGGCTGGATTACAAGACGAACCTATTTAATATAGAGTGCTTGAGTGTCCGACTATCTTCAACAATTCGACAGAGATAATACTGGTTTTATCTAAAAGGAAAAAATGCGATGAAAGGATGGAAGTTTGGTATGATACTTGTCGAAGTGTGTGAAAAAACTGGAGAGGAGATTTGCGAACTGGTAGAACTCTATGCCCTCGACAACGAAAATGAATATGGTATGTGGTGTCAAGCGCGCATAATGTCTCCAGATGAATTAGAGCTTGCCCATGCCGACGTTCAACGTGATGGTATCAATCGGTGGTTCTATGAGAACGGAACATTTATAAGCGAAGTTGACGAAGAGACGAGAGAGCCACAATGGAATTGGGAACCTAACAATCCATAACCTTCTCTTGACGTACTATAATTTTTATGATACACTATGAATATGAAACAAAATTATTATGAAATTGCAGCTTTGATTCTCGCGGGAATGATTGTGGGCTATTTTATTATAGGGGTATAACAATGAAAGTCGGTGATTTAGTTATTTATAAAGGTGATGTTCCCTTTTCAAACCCTAAAGGAAAATATACACCAGGAATTGTGATTTCCCTCTATTGCCTCCACGATGAAGAAGAGAGAGGCTGGATCGGAAAAACATGTCAGTGCTGCGCTGATGTCTTGTGGGCTGGAGATCCTGTCATGACAGGACATGTCACCCGATGTTTGGAGGTTCACAATGAAAGTCGGTGATTTAGTTATTTATAAAGGTGACATTTGGAGGTTCACAATGAAAGTCGGTGATTTGGTAGAATATCGCAATGATGATATGCGCCCTCATGGGTGCAAAACGGGAATTATTGTTGCAGAAGAGGCATGCACCCCTCCGTTGTACACGGTTAGCTGGTGGCTGCAAGGTGGAGAAGTATACACGTGTTCGGAATGGCCGCACGATTTAACAATTATTAGCAAAGGAGATAACAATGCAAATCGGTGATTTGGTAAAAATAAAGTCCCCCTATGAACATGCTGGTCGTCAGGGTGTTGTAATTAATAAAATAAAAGGTTCCAGAGCATTTATAAAAAATAATGATTTTGATTTCTTTTTCTCCGTTAGGTTTACCGATACAGGTGAAATTATTAATTTAACCTCTTCGGCGGCTATCGTCGTCAGCGAAGCAGGGGCAAAAAAACAAAATGATTGAATTTATTTATTTATTAATTGGATCTTTTATCTTTTATAGTATTTTTGCATTGGCAGTGGAGATTCTCCACGACATCAGAAATAAAAAGTATGAACTGGCAGACGCTAGAAACACCGAAGAGAGGCAAATCGCTGGTGAAGAAACAAGTGAAGTCGCTTTAGATTATTTACAGATAGCAAAAAGATCAGGAGGAACACGTGAAGCTCGTTAGAGATAAGATTCCTAATATCATTAAAGAGTCAGGCCGAAAACCTGATTATTATAGTGCCCCTGCTCCCGAACGTATTCAACGTCTATTTGATAAAATGCGAGAGGAATTGGATGAATTTATCGAAAACCCTTGTCTTGAGGAGGCGGCAGATATTTATGAGGTGTTTCTGACCCTCTGTGCTGCCCATGAACTGTCCTTTAGGGAAGTGTTGGTAGTTGCTAGCGCAAAACGCGAAGAGCGCGGCGGATTCGACAATGGCGTCGTCTTGCGTGATCGCGCCGATAATGATGAAGAGTGGCGCAATTATTGTGCATGGGGGTGAGTTGTGCTTGAACTATTTTTGGGATGTGTGTTATTTTCGATAGGATTTGTAGCTGGTGCGTGGTATAAATCTATGATTTATGACAGTCAACCGTGGGAAGTCTTTCGCTGGGATTCTGTCGCGATGGGTTACCGTCCTATTCCAATGGGCAGTCTATTACATCGCGGCGAGAACGTATTGATGGGGTTGCGCCTGAACTCTGAAGCCTTTCCTTCCGAGGGGATTCCACTTGAGAAGTGACTAAATTTCTCTTGACATTCACTTGACAACTTTCCTATAGACAACCCCGATTAATCTGTGGTATAATGTAGGCATAAATCAAGAAGGAGTGAGAAGAAATGCCAAACTGGTGCGATAACACATTAAACATTACAGGAACCTCGGAGAGTATCAAACAGATCGTCCAAGCCCTGCGCGCAAATAACTTCAACTGGAATGAGACATTTATTCCATACGTAGATAGGAGTAGCTGGGGAACCAAATGGGAAGTGGACAACGGAACTCTTGAAGCCCTGATAGAACAGGACTATACCGAGGGAGATGACTTTTTAAATGTTTGGTTTGATACTGCTTGGGGCCCGAATCTCCCTGTGAGCGAAGCCATAGCTAGTAAGCATGGTGTGGAGATCACACATAAATACGAAGAGGGCGGAAACGCAATAATGGGGATAGCTCACATCGACAGTTCTGGTGATTGCTATGATGAAGAGTTTGATACTTCCGACATCAGGCAAGTTGTAGCGTTCCACGACGGCATGATCCCAGACCAGTATTTGGCACTCACGAAGCCTGACGGAACGAAGATTGTAACGGGCGATCTCCTTTACCGCGATGATGCTCCTTTTGGAGTCTTGGTAAGCGAGGAGTCGCTTCTGCCTGTCGGCATGCAAGTGCCTATCACGGTGGGAGAGATTGATGGAGTTATTTATTTTGATGAATACGAGTGTGGGTTATAATGAAAGTCGGTGATTTGGTAAGGGTAAGTTTCCCAACAGGATACGAGAAGCCTGTGCTGGCCGTCTATCTTCGCGATGACATCGTTATTTATGGCGTTGCTACTCGCGCCCTGATCCTGTGGAAAGGACAGATTTATTCAACTCCCCTCGATCAAATGGAGATAATCAATGAAAGTCGGTGATTTGGTAAAGTTTCGATTCTGTGTGCAGGGAATGGAGCGCATGGTTGGGCTCGTTGTGGGACTTAATGGCTCACAGCCCATCATTCAGTGGAGCAATGGCATTACTGTCGCAGAACCCGCCCAACTAATCGAGGTGATAAATGAAAGTCGGTGACCTCATAAGAGAGAAAACCCATCCCACAGATGCCTGTGGCATCATTGTGGAAGTCGGAGACTTGAGAAAAAAGAAGCCTTACAAGGTTTTTTGTCCTGTTTGGGGTAAAGTTTTGGCTTTTGAAAAGAAGTATATTCAGCAAGAGTGCGAGGTTATCAATGAAAGTCGGTGATTTGGTTAAGTTTAAAACTACACACTCGCCTAAGCCTTGGACGGAGAAAGTGTTTCTTGTATCAGAGTGCAACACTAACCATATTAAGTTAGTAGGCGCAAACAACTATGGCCCAAGCGATGCCCCCTCGTGGCTCTACCGCGAGAACTGGGAGGTTGTCAGTGAAAGTCGGTGATTTGGTTAAATGTGTTTCTGCTGACGGTGTTATCGGCTTGGTGGTTCGTATTAAGAACAACGCACACGGTACACCCATTTATGAGGTTTTAATCGGCTCAAACTGTTACCCCTTCCGCTCTGCTATGCTGTGGAAGGTGGTGTAAAGTGAAAGTCGGTGATTTAGTAACAAGAAAGCTCGGCGGTTCAACAATCTGGAAAAGGAACGCTGCATGGCAGCAACGACAGAAACTCGGCACTGGAATAATCTTATCAAAACAGATGAGCGGAAAGCCCGAACATTCCTGTCTCACGGTTTATTACGCAAAAACAGGAGAGCAGTGGGACATCGCCGAGTCTCTTATGGAGGCTGTCAATAGTGAAAATCGGTGATTTAGTAAGATGGGAAAGTGTAGACAATGACGGCACAGAAGTTATCTGGGCCGAGCTTGGATTGGTAGTCGAAATAGGACTTGCAACCGCGCTTGTTTTGTTTTCAGACAACGAAAAGGTGTGGTTAAGAATAGATGATTTGGAGATAATGAATGGCTAATAAAATACAACCAATAACCGAGCTTCACCCCGATGCTCTCCTTTTAGAACCCCGCGAATACTTTGATAAGGCGTTGGTGGGCGTTATCGCGTTCCCTGAAGACGATTGGCCGCGGGTTGAACCCATGAACGTCGCCGCTTACGATGTATATTTATGCATTGAAGCCATCGAAGAATGGATCGGCTGTACAGAGGAAGACGCAACAGAATGGTTCCACTATAATACGGCTGGAGCATGGGCTGGTGAAGGCACTCCGACATTTGTAACGGACGATGAAGAATGAAAGTCGGCGATTTGGTTAAATGGCAGGGAGCAACTGCCACTGTTATCAGAGTTTATCGCCGTCGTGAGTTGTCAGGCAACCCAGACGGCGATTTTGACATCATATTGAGCTATGACGTCTTGTGTGGTGGCAAGATTATCCGCACCAGACGCAGACTTCCAGTTATTAGCTCCTCTTGACATTCACTTGACAACTTTCCTATAGACAGCCCCCATGATCCTATGGTATAATGTGGTCACATTCAAACAAGGGAGAGTAAATTATGGGATACCGTTCAGAAGTAGTTTTAGTCGTTGGCAGGGAGGTCATGCCACAGTTTATGGCTACGATGTGCTCCTCGCAACAGGCGCGCGCCATGTGCTTCGACGAAGCCACGCGCGTAAAAGATTACGAGGGCGAAGAAGGCGCTATTCTCTTCCGTTGGGATAGCATTAAATGGTACGACTCCTTCGAGGAAGTCGAGGCCATTGAGGACTTTATGGATTGGTGCGAGTGCGAAGAACTTGAGCTTGATGACGAAATGCATTCAGCTATGGATTTCTTCCGTTTTGTTCGCATCGGCGAAGATACGGACGATGTAGTTGAGCGCGGACACGGCTTTTGGAGCGTTGGCGTACGAAGGGCGATCTCATGGTAATGAAAGTCGGTGATTTGGTAAACAACCTTAACTCGGAGTGTGGACTGTTGGGGGTTATTGTGGGTTGGCATGTCTCCACCCATGGGCGCTTCCCTCTTATACACTGGAATGACGGGCGCACAAGTTGGATCATCGCGCATCGCGTGGAGGTGATTAGTGAGAGTAGGTGATTTAGTAAAAGTCAAGGTGAAATACAACCGCGCCAAGATTGGCTTGGTAGTGGAAGTGGCGACTTACAACGGCAGCGGTGCCGTCTACGGATACATGGTCAAGCCTGTTGATGGAAGTCGTCCCATTATTGCAGAACCTCAAGATATGGAGGTGATCAATGAGAGTAGGTGATTTAGTAAAAGTCAAGGCGAAATACAATCGCGTCAAGATTGGCTTGGTGGTAGAAGTGGCGACTTACTACGGCGTTGCCGCCTACGGATACACGGTCAAACCTGTTGACGGAACTCGCCCCATTTTCGCGGAACCTCAAGACATAGAGATAGTAAATGCAAGTCGGTGATTTGGTAAAGACAACATGTTTTGGCCCGAAGGGGGAAGTCGGCGAAGTTGGCATGATTATTCGTCGATACCCTCGCATGATAAAGTGCTGGGAAGTTCTCTTCGGCAGCGTGATTCGTGTCATCGGTCAAGACGGACTGGAGGTGATTAGTGAAAGTCGGTGATTTAGTAATAAGAAAACGCGGTGGTGATTGGATCTGGCAGAGGCAAGCAGCGTATGAGCAGCGAAAGGAACTCGGCACTGGCATAATCTTATCAAAACAAATGAGCGGAAAGCCCGCACATCCATGCCTCACAGTTTATTACGCAAAGGCAGGAAGAACTTGGGACATAGCGGAGTCTTACATGGAGGTTGTCAGTGAAAGTCGGTGATTTGGTTCAAAGAGGAAATGTTGTCGGACTGGTTGCGGAAGTCATGATTGCCAATGAAATCCAATGGATTAAGATTATCGCCAACAATGGAAAATACGTTGGCGGCAATAATAGGTATTTTTCTCAAATAGGCTGGAAGGTAATAAACCCAGCCACAACAAAGGTAGAGCAATGAGAGTTTGGGTTATGAGCGGGATTCACGAGGGTGACATGTGGGCATCCACCCACTTAACAGAGAAGGGCGCTGTACTGGCGGCCATTGCCGATGTGCTGGAGTATTTGAACGTGAGCGATGCGGAGGGTGCCCTAGACGCTATGAACCACTACGGGCGCTATAGCAACGAGGCAAATGGTGATCACACGGAGGCTACGCCATGGGATCCCAGCGAGCTAAGGAAGCTGAAATCGCCCGCTTTGTGGGAAATCTTTGCACAATGGTCAGAGCTTACGTGGGACAACTGCGTAGGCTATAGCGTCGAGGTCATGAAAACGACGATTGAAGCGTGATAATCGTCCCTTGACACTCTCTTTACAACTTAACTATAGACAACCCCGATTAAACTGTGGTATAATGTTGGCACATTCGGAACAGGAGTAATAGAATGAAAGTACGCAACGCCCTCAAGAAAGTCAAGTCCCATTTCAAAAAACAGGGTATTGACATCGTTATCAATCATCCAGAACAACGCGGCTCTTACAAGTGGTCATTCGAGCATGATGGCTATGTCGGCTCGTTCTCTGTGAACGGCATGCATGGCACTGACCCTGACGCCCTCGATGGCGATGCTACCCTGTTTCACGTTCGCCGCGAGAACGACCACAGCGATCTGTACACAGACTACCACGCTGGCTCATTCCGCGATAACATCACACAGGTATGCGAGAGCCTTCTGGCCTCGCCTCCAAAGTATCCCGTTGGCACACTGGTGCGAGGCAGACAGAACAAGCGCGCCAAGCGTTTTAGCTTCAACGGCAAGGTGGGGCTCGTGATGTCTACGTCTGATGGCTATTGTGAAGTTCAATGGGTCGGCGAGACACCTAAAGTCAACGCCTACTATTATCAGGTACAACGGTACTCTTTCCGTGACCTTGAGGTGGCATCATGAGAGTCGGTGATTTGGTTAAAGTCAGGTATGATGGAACCGTGGCGCTTGTCGTCCGCGTCATTGATGGCTCGCATCCGTGGATATATCTCCACACTGGCGAGTCTTTCAGGAGCGATAAGCTGGAGGTGATCAATGCAAGTCGGTGATTTGGTAAAGATTTATAACTATACACATAAAGCGCGCGAACAGGCGCACAAGCTAGGTGGCAGTGAGGTCGGACTTGAAGACATTAATGCCCACATGTACGGGCTGATCATCAAAGGCGATGGTAGCCCAAAGTACGGGCATTACCGCGAAGTGTTGCGCTCTTGCGACGGAGAAGCTAGGTTCTATAATGTTTGTCGTTTGGAGGTGGTCAATGAAGGTCGGTGATTTGATAAGATTTAGAGGATCGCGATGGGCTGGCTATATGGTGGCAAAAATGTATCGGCCTGCATCTGGCAAGCATAAAGGCGCGCCGCGAGTTAACGCCCTTAATACCTTCACGGGTGAAACGATGATCGAGATACGCCCCAGCGCGCTGGAGGTGATCAGTGAAAGTAGGTGATTTGGTACAGTTTGGCAACTGCGATACTTTTGGCCAAAATAGAGTTGGCATCGTCTTCGCGATTGATGAAACCATCGATCACGCAGACCCAGACGTTAGGTGGTGCGGTGTACTCTGGGCGAATCGCTTTCCACCACGCACTGTAACTGCTAGCCGTTATTTGGAGGTGATAAGTGAATCAAGTTAAAGTCAGTATCCGACCCGCGCTCTTCACTGCTCCGAGCGGTCAGCGTTATGCGGTTGCAGGCTCACAATGGGTTCCTGTGCCCTCGGACACAACTCAAGCGAACATCGACCAGTTTGTGATCTACTCGCCGCCAGAAGCCCAACAGGACGATAATAACGGGTCGTGGCAAGTAACAGGATCCAAGGGCAACACTTATACTGTGCGCACCCGTGATGGACAGTGGTTCTGCTCCTGTGCTGGGTTTAGCTTTCGTCGCAAGTGTCGGCACATCGAGGAGACAAGAAATGAAAGTCGGTGACTTGGTGAAACATAAAACCACAAATAAGTGTTATGTGATTACAAACATACGTGGCAACCGTGCAGGCGTATGGACTGACGGGCAAGTGCGCTTCTTTGGTGGTTGGTGGTTGGAGGTGATCAATGAAAGTAGGTGATTTGGTGAAACATTTTCTGACCGATCAGTTGGGAATCATAATCGAGTCGAAAGACGAGCGCAATGATACAAGTCCATTTATCACGGTACAATACCATGTCTTATGGACTACGCAAGGACAGTCTCTGTTCGGAGCAGGACACAAAGAATGGTGCTCATGGTGCAGTATTAACACGGTGGAGGCGATCAATGAAAGTCGGTGATTTGGTTCGTAACAAGGAAGGGGAACATTTTTTAGTCGTTCAACGATACAAGGTTTATAACTATACTGGGCCCAATAGGTGGGCTGACTCCCTCTACTGTCAGTCAACAAAAACAGGAAAAATAGAGAGCCTTCAAGTGAGCGATCTGGAGGTGATTAGTGAAAGTCGGTGATTTGGTTAAATGGCGCGGTTCCGTCGCAGTCGTTGTTAGGGAGAACCGCCACTATGTCAGGGATGGCTTCGTCGTCGATGAAGACAGCCTCACCGACGGCGCGCCGCTATTGCTGCGACATTTTAGCTGGGACATCCTTAGCGGGGATCGCGTGGTTCGTATCCTGCGAAAGCTCCCGCTGATTAATCCCTCTTGACATTCACTTGACAACTTAACTATAGACAACCCGAATCAAACTGTGGTATAATGTGCTCACTAGTTAGAGAAGGAGACAACAGCATGACATTAACACCCTCGCGCAAAGCATCGAGTCGCACGAAGAACCGCATACGGGAACATGGCCCACACTTTGAAGTGGTTCGTGTTGACAACGCTATGTGTCTTCACGGGCGACAGGCGGCTCTTGTGACGGCTCCTGATGGCTGGAGGGGCTGGTTGCCTCTTGATGAGCTACAAGAGACTGTAAGGGCACCAGAGCGCACCCTGACTAACGACCCGATTGACTGGTAAGGAGACAAAATGCAAGTAGGTGATCTAGTTAGATTTTATGAAAGCACCCACCCTGAATACAACGGGATTGTTATCTGGAGAGGTAGAGTTGACTCTCCAATGGAGACTGTGAAGATCCTCATGTTTGACGGATCCACCCAAATCAGATCGCCCAGTAGCATCGTGGAAGTCCTATCACCAGCGCATAAAGAGGTGATACATGAAAGTCGGTGATTTGGTAAAATGGAGAAGCAAGACAAACCCAAACTATTACGGGGAATACCGCGAGGCTGTTGGGGTTATTGTGAAAGTTCACCACTATCCCGATAAAAGTATCATCGCCGACATTTTGATGGACGGCAAGGTGACCCGTTGGAACGAGACAAATCTTGAGGTGATAAATGAAAGCGAAAGTCGGTGATTTAGTGAGGCACAGAGGTAACCACTCTATATGGCTGGTAATGAAGACTGATGTTAACTTCGATGAAGTGTTGGTTGTTCGGAGCAGTTACAGAGAATGGATCTCTACAAAAGCATTTGAGGTGGTCAGTGAAAGTCGGTGATTTAGTCACGCTCTCGTCTTATGCAGAGGGGTTGATAGACCTTAAGGTGTATAGCTCCTTCTGGCGCGCCGAATACTTCAACAAGAAACCGCTGATGGGTATCATCGTGGAAGAGGTAAACTGGATCTGGATTGCCAAGCCATCACAGCAGCCCTTCCGTGTTCGCTGGCTCAATGAGCCTGACCCAAGGCTGATCCCCAATGGACGCGGAGGGAGGCACAAAGAGTGCTTCTTCACGCGCAAGGATCTGAAGCTAGTGAGAGCCCCCAAGAAGAAAAAGACCTCTTGACATTCACTTGACAACTTTGTTATAGACAACCCCCATTAGCTTGTGGTATAATGATGGCATATCAAGTAAAGGAGATATATCAATGGCTACTAACCTTCCCAACGTAATGACTTTCGCAGACGCATGCGAAACCTTCACCACCGAGATCCTCCCAGTGATCCAAGAGCAGTATGAGCAAGACGGCGAACCCGATTGGCCCGCACGATGCGAAACATGGAGCAACTGGACAGATAGCCTGTGTGAAAACAACCAGATCAGCGATTGGCAATGTGAGAACTGGTCACACCCACCCTGCAACGGTTGACATTCTCTTTACAACTTTGCTATAGACAACCCTACTTATTTTGTGGTATAATACTCTCGTATTCACAAAGAACCACACACCCAATCCAAGGATAACACCACATGTCAGTCGATTTCGCAACCTTTCTGTCCGTCGCCCCTCACATTCTCAACTCACGCTTGCCTGTTCTGGTTCGCGGCCGTCACGGAGTTGGCAAATCAGAGGTAGTATATCAGATCGCCGCCGCCCGCGATCTTCCTGTCGTTGAGCGCCGCGCCTCACAGATGACCGAAGGCGATCTTCTTGGTCTTCCTGATACCGCTGACACTGCTATTAACGGGCGCAAGTGTACCACTTGGAACGCTCCAGATTGGCTTGTAACCGCTTGCGAGCAACCCGTGTGCCTCTTCCTCGATGAGGTTGACCGCGCGACAATGGAAGTCCGTCAGGGGCTCTTTGAGTTGACCGATAGCCGTAAGCTCAACGGCTGGCACTTGCACCCTGAGACTCTCATCATCGCAGCCGTTAACGGTGGCGAGCATGGCGCACAATACCAAGTTGGCGAGATGGATCCCGCCGAGCTTGACCGCTGGACTGTCTTCGATGTCGAGCCTACTACTGAAGATTGGCTCAAGTGGGGACAAGACAATGTAAACACTGTCCTGTGGGACTTCATCAACCAGAATCGCATGCACCTCGAACACACTGGTGACTTCGAGCCCAACAAAGTGTACCCTTCACGCCGTAGCTGGAAGCGTTTCAGCGATACCGCTGGCGATGCAGGAGTCTTTGAGGAAGGTGGGGACTCTGGGCTCCTGTTCCACCTTGCGACCGCGTTCGTCGGCTTCGAGGGCGCTGTAGCCCTCAAGGACTTCGTTGATCGCTACGAATGGCAAGTTACCATTGAGGACATTCTGGACAACGGAGAGGTCGCCAAGACTTCGCAATGGGGTATTAACGACCACGCCGCAATGATTGAAAAGTTCGAGGCATCTGAATCGTTCCGCGAGACTCTTACGGAGAACCAGATCCAGAACCTTGCAGACTACTTCGTCACGCTTCCTTCAGAGGTCGCTATGAAGCTCTGGACGGTCATCGGGGATGTCGATAACATCGACAACGTGGTTGCTATCCACAAGGCTACTGCAACCGATGGCACTCGCGTGTCTGACCACTTGGTGACTATCCTAGGCGGAGATCAGGCATAGGAGCACGACAATGAAAGATAGAAAGAAAAGACGTTACGACATCGGAACATTGCTTATCTGCAATGCGAACAACCAAGCACACCTTATAACTGATTTGCGCGAGCTACCGAAAGCCGTATATGGCACCACCGATGTAAAGCGCCGCGAATATCAGCTATTTGGTCGATGGGGACAATCGCCAAGTCGCAACAAAGAGCATCGGTGGGTCGCAGATGTCGATCTCCGTGTCAAGTATTACATCCCGTAGCCACCCCCACAAGAGAGGACAAAATGAACCAACCACCCAATACCCCAAACTACCCCAAGCCTATGACTGTGGGCTCTCTGGTGCGCCACAAGCGCCTTATCGATAACCCTGTCGGAATAGTGATCGAACACTTTATGTGGGATGGATACGCTGGTGGACTTGAGGTTAAGTTCCTCAAGCCCTACGCCAAGGGCTCTACTGGCACTTGGACAACCAGACGAGATCGCTATGACTCGTGGGAAATAGTCAGTTGACAATCACTTGACAACTTAACTATAGACAGTCGTACTGATTCTATGGTATAATACCCTTGTATTCAGCGATAGGAGCCTTCAATGACCGACCAACCCTTTAACTTGAACATGCACACGGCGCGCCTCTTGATGCGCGAGCCCTTCTTCGCCGCGCTCTCGCGACGGATTGACAAGACAGCTAGCACTCAAGTGCCGACTGCGGGCGTACGAATCAACCCTCATACCCAGCAGTTTGAGTTACTCTACAATCCTGATTTTATGGGAGCATTGAGTGATAAGCACAAGCTGGGCGTTCTGATGCACGAGTTCTATCATATCATCTTTGAGCATGTGACGGGTCGCAAGCCAGCCGATGGACTCAAGCGGATCGACAACATCGCGATGGATCTCGCGATCAATGGCTTGCCCGAAATGAACGGTATGCTTCCCAATGAGGCAAATCCTGGCCCTATCATAGAGGGCTCTACGGAGCCTATGAAGGGTGTCTTTCCTGAAGAAGGGCCCTTTGCTCATCTTCCACCTAGCATGACCTACGAATGGTATTTAGAGGCTCTTAAGAAGATGGGTGAAGACCAGCAAGAGAATGAATCTGGTGAAGGTGGGCAAGATGGGGATCCCTTCGATGGCGCAGACTCGTTTGACTCTCATGAGAGCTTTGGAGAGGGCGACAGCACCACGCAGGGGATCGCCAAGGAGCGACTTAAGGAAGCTGTCAAGAAGGCGGCTGAAGAGGCTCAACAGGCGCGTAACTGGGGCTCTGTCTCCTCCTCGATGCGTGAAGAGATCCTAGATCGCATTGCGACACATGTTGACTGGAAGAAAGTCCTGCGTTACTTCATCAAGACCTCTCAACGCGCGGATCGCCGTTCGACTCCTCGCCGCCTCAATCGGCGCTTTCCCCGCATACATCCTGGAAAACGGGTACGTCGTCACGCTCGCATCGCTATCAGCATCGATCAATCGGGCTCTGTTGATGACCAAATGCTCGCCGCGTTCTTCTCCGAGTTGAACGAGTTGGCTTCGATTGCCGAGTTCACCGTCGTACCCTTCGATACTGAAGTTATAGAGAGTACCGTATATGTTTGGAAGAAAGGATCACACCGCCGTACCGAGCGCGTACTTCACGGCGGAACATGCTTCGATGCTCCCACGCGCTACGTCAACGATAACAGCTTTGACGGGCACATTATCCTGACTGACCTGATGGCCCCTAAACCGATTCCAAGCAAGTGTCAGCGCATGTGGATGACCACAAAGCGGTATGCTGACAACCCCTACTTTTCGACCAATGAAAGAATCATCGCCATCGACGTATAGAGTGCAGGTCGGTGACCTCGTGAGAATCGAGGGAACCTATCAGTCCGACATGCCCGACTCAATGGTCGGTCTGGTGATCGAGAGGGAATCGAGAACCATGTGGAGAGTTTGCTTTACTAACGGCATAATCCTACACATCTGGCAAGGGCACATGACCCCCTTGACAAACACTTGACAACTTACCTATAGACATCCCCTGTAATCTTGTGGTATAATGTACGCACATTGAAACGAACAGGAACCTTATGTACTTTAATAATCCGCCAAAGCCCGCCAATGCCCCCAAACGAACAAGCTGGAAATCTGCGTTTGCAGAGTTGCTATCCAACCCTGCGCTTTCTGATCGCGATCGCGGGGTCGTCAAATCGCTACAGGGTCACTATGAGAGGGCCCGCACGTTGACCGCTGGGCGTAAGTCGTACTTCTACATCATTAAGGAGCGCACCGATGCGGCGGCTGTCGCCATCGCCGAACGCGCCGCTTTGGGTGAAACCACAATGTGCGCGCGTTTGAAGGCGCTCGATTCTCGCATTGAAGATCGATCCTCTTGGGATGCTGGCTTCGTTGAGAGCTTGATTCGTCAAGAGGCTCAACGCCAGCTTTCTGCGCGTCAGGTGGAGACTCTAGAGAAGATCGAGGCTCGCCATACCGATGAGCTTCTCTCGGAGCGTCAGGCGTGGCTCAACGGCGGCTATGGGGCAACCGAGCGCGTACGCATGCGCTTGGCTTGTGAATACTATGGACGCAGTGGTTACTACTCTACTATTACCTCTCGCTTTTTTGCCGATGAGGATTATATGCCTACTAAAGAACACTACGACAAGGTAGTCAATAACAAGTATGCCCAAAAGGTGATCACTGCTTGGGAAGCGCCAGCAAAGTATCCCGTGGGAACACTGGTTACGTTGCGTAGCAATGCGCCCGCTAGCGTTTGGCGCACAATGGGGCCACAAGCGGCTTGTGTGGTGATCAGCGTCAATGAGCCCATCGTTAGCTCTGCCAAGGGCTGTAAACGCTACAAGGTGCTTCCTGTGGGGTCTGCCTTGGTCTGCTTGGTTGAGGAACGCTACCTTAAGATTCGCCGATAACCCATTACTCACTCTAGTTACTATAATCAACAAATAAAGGAAGTATTTCATGGAAACCCAACTTTCAGCATCAACAACACAGTTTGAGCTATCCCAGCTTGCAGCCGAGAACATCGTTTCACAACTTGTATTCTTCGCAATGCTTCGGGATCCCGCTGCACTGTCCGATCCGCTTTCCCCTATTCAGCTTAAACTTGATGGTGTCGATCAGGTTGGCTCGACGTTAGAGACTGTCCTGTTGCTAGCAACCCAGCGCATGGAGGCGGCTGAAGCATGAGCGAAGTCAAAGCCTTGCGCGAGGCACTAGCGCAGATTGTTGATAGCTACCTCTATCTGACGGATGGTGTGGGAGTCATCACTGACGACGCTTACCTCGCCGCTAGAGCGGCTCTTCGCCTGAATGCGGGTCGAGAGCCCTTCGAGAGTCTACCCACGAGCACAGACCCCACAGAGGCTCAACGCATTGACCCTTATGAAATGATAGGGGAAGTCCCGCAAACTCACAAGAAAACAGCCAACTAGGAGATATACACACAAATGGATAATTATACAGCGATTGGACGCGCCGAAGGGTTCATTGATGCGACTGAAGAGCAACAGCTTGAAGCATGGCAACACTTGATCGATACTGGCATGGCTTGGACGCTTCAAGGCTGGTTCGGGCGAACAGCAACTCATTTAATCGAAGAAGGGATCTGTACTGATCTCACAACTAACAAACAAGAGGATAACTAAATATGGCTAAACGATATGACAACTGGTATGTGAGCCAAATCGAGATAAGCCTTGATGCTGAAGGGCGTTTGCAGGGCTATGAGAGCGTTCTGACGGTGCCCGAAGCATCAAAGAGCAAGATAGCGGGTCATAGAATGGCAACGTCTAGCCTGTCGCGATTTAAAGCGATTGGCATTGAGAACATCTTCCTGTGTGAACCTAACCATAAACGCTACTCCAAACTCTTGAGAGAGCAGAATAAAAGAAACAAGGTCAGAAAGATGTCTAAAAGAGAGATTGAAAAGATCATGTCATCAGACCTAAAAGATGAAACACCCACAGCGTTGTGATGAAAGCGGGCGATTTAGCGTGTTACTTGACACATAGTTGTGTGCCTGTACTTTTATTAAGGAAGGGCACCAATAACGATTGGGATAGGTGGGACACTTGGATAGTCAGCCTAAACGGTAAAGAGGTGGAAGCATGGAGCCAGAACCTTGTACCATGGAAAGACAGAGAGAAGGAAAACATTAAGACATGAAACATTGGAAGCCATGGTTCTATGAGAACAGCAGATTGCCCGCCGCGCTATCGAAGGTCGCGCCGATTGATATATGGGCGATCAGCATTGGCCCGTTTGTATGGTGCAAGGGCACACTAACCGAACGAGACAAGAGACACGAAACAATACATTATCAACAGCAGCTAGAACTGTTGTTTGTTGTACAGTGGGTTTTATATTTTTTGTTTTACGCTATAGCGTTGGTTAGATATAGGAGCGGACTGTTGGCATACTTCAATAATCCATTTGAGGTTGAAGCATATAATAACGAGAATGATGAAGATTATTTATTAACTCGAAAGCGATGGAACTGGATTAGATCCTCGCGAGACTCAAACAAATAAAGGAGGAAGAACTAATGAAGTTTATTATTACAGCATTGATTACCATTATTGTATGGGAGAACAGATATACACTTATTCATTTAATAGAAGGTATCAGCTAATGGTTATATTATTATTTGTATTGCTGTTTGTTGTAGTGAGTAGTAGATAGTGGTGCATTGTGGTGTAAAGTGGTGTGCAGTGGTTTGTGGGCGTTTGCCCTGTGACTGTATACTTATAAGATAAATGTCGTTTGTTTTTTATATTGTTATATAAATGTGTTAAAACGGTGGTGGGTCTTAGTACTACAACGCCCACAATGTCAAGCACATTCTATTAATGTATTAAATGTATAGCATGCTAACCGCATGCCTGCGTTGCATTAAATGTGTCAGAGAGTAGAGAGAGATTAATAAATGTGTCAGCATGTGAGGAGAGATTGATGACAGTGCGAGAGAAGATGGAAGATGTATTAGCGATTGTGATGGCGGTTGCCGCCTTTTATGTGTTATGGACAGCCGCCGCGCTAGCCGATGCTAGCATTGTCGCGAGCAGTGCAGGGATACATTAAAAGTAGATGCGGCCGCCTGATGTGTTATATGTTATACTTATTATCGCATTATCGGCGTTTGTCGCTTACTCATCATAGCTTTGAGCCGTTACGTCAAGACTTTTTGTAACGCTAGCGCAATAATCGGCAGGCTCGACTGCATGCGTTTTGATTAAGGTTTCCCTTATAGGGAGAGGAATAAAAGTATTAATGTGTCAAGACTTTGCGCGAGACTAAAGATAAAGGAATAATAAATGGATAATATTATGCTAGCGACCCTTGCGGCTGTCGCTTTATTTGTGTTAGCATGTGTGTGCGTCCTATAAATATATTATATAACAGGAGAGAAACGAATGAGATTAAGAGAAAGAATAAAAAGATTAATACATAAACCTATAGACCAATCAACTACAGCCATGGCCACAGTGATCATCTTCGGTATAGTATATGTATCATGCATCCCTTACTTGCTAGGGAAGAAGACCGCCAAGCCATCGCATGACCCGATAGACTTTTAATGCGCGAGACTTATAATATATATATTTATTGTTATATGCATTGCGCTTGAGACTTATAACATTAAATAACTTTAATACATAATACATTTAACGGGTGCCACCCCCTCCCCCCTCCTACCCAGAATGTATGTCTCTATATATGTATTATATGTGTCAGGCGCGCTATACCCGTTCGCAATAGCGCCAAGAAATTCGCAGATCTAAAAAATGCCCCCAAAAATTTTCCAGACTATTTAAGGTATACCACCGCAGGAGTAAGCGAAATGAAGATTACCAGAGAACAACTTAAACAGATCATTTTAGAAGAGCTAAATGAATCAACCGGAGATGAAGTAATGAACGCCCTTGGAGATCAATACGGACCATCAAATCGATCTCAACTCGACGCCAAATTCACGCAGCACACAGCGGATTTTCAACACGTTGTCGACGAAATTACAAATGCCTACGGAAATGAACGGGTTAGAGATGTCGCCACCGAACTCGTAAGAATGATCGCCAACGAAGACGGTCTCAATACTGACACACTAGCATGGCCACGCGGGCGGAATAAACAAAAGTGAAAATAACAAAAGCGCAACTAACTCAAATCATAGAAGAAGAGTTACAGAAAGTAGCAGAAGCCGCCGTGCCGGATCCCGTATGGGGTGGCCATACGTATACCAACCCAAAGCCGAAGATCGACTGTCCGCGGTTTGCAAAGGAGATTGCAGCGGACAAAGCCCAACTAGAAAACAACCCTAGCGAACTCGGACAAGTTTTTCTTCATAACAAAGAAGAACAATACAAAGCCAAGTGTCAGCCGGCGCCAAGTAGCGCCCTACAAGAAGGGTTCGAAAACTTTACACCAGAGAATCTACGAATGGTTATCGATTCACTGATTCAAATGGGGATCCCCGCAGGGGGCGTAGTCGCGGCCGCCATGGCGTTAACGAATTTCTTCGAAGGTAAGCCGCGGGACTTAAGTGCCAAAGCAGATCTCTATGCAGCTGCAGAAGAAGAAGGTGCCAAGAGAAGTTAACGAAGGCTTTTTGCGCGGTAGGTCCTATCTACTACATGGGCAGATGTGTAGAAGGTAAGTATAAACTCCCCAGGGTGACGGATAATAAGTTTATGTGTCCATGCTGTGGGGCTCCGATTAATTGGACATGTCCCGGTGGCAATGGCACAAAGGGCTATGCATATTGTTCCAGGTCTATTAATGCTACACAAGTCTGGAGAAGGGGATATCGTCCTCCTGTGCCATGTGTGTGGAAGGGTGAAGTCCGACGCCTGACGAACTTTAAGGTAGACATCTGGGATGATAGAGAGTGGACAAAGGAAGTGCTCTCCTAGCTTATGTGTTGCCATGGATATTACACCTAGAGTTTCGACCCAGTTTGTGGTGGGCGATTTAGTATTCTTTCTTGGGTATTACAAGAATTACCACGAGGCGAACGAATACGGAGTCGTACTTAGTGTCGATGAGCCGGGAGCATGGCAGGAAATGGTTTATCATGTGTTCTGGTTTGATCGTGCGTACTCGGGACAATATTCTGGCGGTCAATTGGTGTTAGTCTATGAGATCGATCCGCAAACGAAAAATATTACGCTCAATAAGTGGTAGCGTGTTGGAAATGCGACTATTTATGAATGTATATGTGATAGGAGTGTGAAATTATGCGGTTGTTCTTGAATGAGTGGAGAAAATTTTTAACCGAAGATAGTGAAGGGGGTACGGTGGAAGATAGAGCGGCTAAAGTACAAGGAAATTTTTTAAAATGAAAATCACAAAACAACAACTTAAAGACATTATTAAAGAAGAGATAGCTGCAGTTTTCGAAGAGGCTAATCGCACTGAAAAGGGAAATGTTACCCAAAAGGCCCGAGAAAAATATGCAACAGTAGGTAAAGACAAGTTTCCTATTTTTGACAAGAAGAGCGCTGAAGCTGCTATTGATCTCCGTGGACATACTTCTAAAAAGAACCAGAAGAAGATTATTAACAAGGCTGCTAAGTATGCGCCAGAAGCTGCAAAAAAGGCTCGTGAAGTCGAAGCAGAAGATTAAACATATGAAAATCACAAAACAACAACTTAAACAGATTATTAAAGAAGAACTTTTTTATGAAAGCCAAGGATCCGTAGGAAATTTTGGTGGTGTTGTTGGGGGCTTGGCAAGCATGCGGCCGCCGCCGACAGAAGACACACCAGACTCGGTGATTCAACAACAAG
>Ga0208156_1000087_pt1 | contig 53806 bp, 55 predicted proteins | sample 1_EtaG_FD_184073 | JGI IMG/M metagenome (GOLD analysis project Ga0208156, IMG submission 184073) | Marine viral communities from the Subarctic Pacific Ocean - 1_ETSP_OMZ_AT15124 metaG (SPAdes) (version 2) | ecosystem: Environmental > Aquatic > Marine > Oceanic | place: Pacific Ocean | collected...
CAAAAGCTTCTTCAGCACTGCGGATTTACGCTCTTCGGAATAACGTGGCATGAATGCTCCCATGCCGCCCCCGATTGGTTAAATTCAGGCGAAATCGCCTACTGGACAACTAGGCTGACAGAGGGGGTGATTCTGGGCTTTGCCTTCACGGTATTCGCGATCAGAATTTATGAATAAAACTGAGTCACGCTCCCGGGCACCGGCCTTGTTCAGTACCAGAATACAGGCGGGAATGCCGGTGCCGTAGAAAAGGTTGCCAGGCAGGCCGATCACGGCCTCCAAGTAGCCCTGCTCGATGAAGTACTTACGCGCCTCTCGCTCCTCACCGCCACGGAATAGCACACCGTGGGGCATCACCGTCGCCATACGGCCATCGTGCTTGAGCACAGAGAGCATGTGCTGAACGAACATCAGATCAGCTTTCTTGCCCTTCTCCGGCATCATGACCGGAAAGCGCCCGGTGAACTTGAGGTCTTTCTTGATGTAGTTCTGGCTAAAAGGAGGATTCGCGACCACCCGATCGAACCGCTTTAATTCGTTGTTCTCGTCAAGGTGCTGTGGCTCGCGAATGGTATCTTCCTGGCGGATATCAGCGTGGGAAATGCCATGCAGCAGCATGTTCATCTTGCAGATCGACCAAGTGGTGCCGATCTTTTCCTGGCCATACAACGCCAACTCCCGGGCATCGCCACCTTTTTCCCGCAGAAAGTCGCGCATCTGGATAAGCATGCCGCCGGACCCAACGGTCGGGTCGTAGACGCTCATGCCTTCTTCCGGATCGCAGACTTCAGCGCACAGTCGAACCACTTCCCAAGGAGTGTAAAACTCACCGGCTTTTTTACCGGCGGAATCGGCAAAGTATTTGATCAGCCATTCATAGGCGGCACCAAGAAGATCCGGGAACTCGAAATCCTCATCACGAAGGGGGATTTTCTCAAAGTTCTGAACAAAGTCTGCAAGAGTGTCATCATCCAGAGTGCGCTGGCCAATCTTGCGGTTGAAGTTGATGCCGCTGAGCACGTCCTGGAGGGCGTCCGGATTGTAATCTTCAATCTCACCAAGTGCTTTGTTGAGGGCGGAACCTACGTTCTCTTTGATGTGCTTGAGCGCTGGGCGCTGAATAGTCTGTTTTCGACCGCCCTCAACAATCTCCTCCTCCCAGGCTTCGTTCCAGCGAGCACGGGGCGGCACATAGAAGTACTTGCCAGAGTAATGATCTGGATCGTCCAACTCTATGGCGATGTCCTCATCAGACAAACCCTGAGCCTTGAACTTTTTCCGCAGTTCATCCCGCCGTTCATCAAACAAGTCACTGGCGCGCTTAAGGAACAGCATGCCGAAGATGTATTCCTTGTATTCGCTGGCATCCATGCTGCCGCGCAGATCGTCGCATGCGCGCAAGAGCAGGGATTCGAGATGGGAAAGAGTCAATTTCATCGTGAAACCTTAGAATTTTTGGGACTGCCTTTGGGCTCTGGGGCATAACCAGGGGCGAGGACGGCGTTTGAGCAGTACTTAAGTATTTCGTGGTTACGCAGCCACAAATGATACTCGTTGGCTGGTAACCGGTAATCGGAGCTACAATCCACACTCCAGTGTTTCAAGAGATAGCCCGCGCGAGCAGCACGGATGGTTACTCGCCGCACTGGCTGCGCATTCTTTGATAAAGTGCCCATTCGGGACATACTGAAGTCGAGTGCAATAGCCTCGGGGTGATCGTGCCCCGGATGGGGTACCAACTCCAACGTGAGATGTTTGCTCCACTCGGTATCCGCGGTTTGCAATTCGTTCTCAGCTACATCTAAATCGACGATGCAACTGTCAGTTATGCGGGTACAAACAAAATCGCGAAACTGCCTGTGTTTGCGGCAGTAACCTCGTACGTGCCAGCGCTGGCCATTATTGACCATACTATGCGGTACGATCACTCTCTGGCTGCAACCAGAACTGAGAGACAGGTAGGTAAGCGTAACGGCTTTCCCCTGACTAATGGCCCTACTCAACGTCGCCAGGATGTCTTGCGGCGGTACAATAAGGTCAGGGGCATCCTCACAGAATCCGCACACTTCTCGGGGTGATGTCACACCATCGCCGAAGCCATGAGCCAACGTATTGAGAGCCGCAGAGGTGTCATGATGAAACAAGGCTTCGAACTGCTCTGTTCGGTAATATCGCTTGTTTTCGTGGCGTAACACCAGGTTGTCAGGGGCCAGCTCGCGGTACAGAGTGAAATCTCGGGTACTAGAAGCTACTGCCGTTCCGAAATGCTCCATCAACTCACCACGAGCAATGGAGCCTTGATACTGGAGCCGGAAATCAATAAAGGCCAGACGCTCTCGTTGAGCATAGGCGTAGTTTTCTAGTTTCGATGCGTGCTCAACGGACACAAAGAGGCACCCGAGTGCGATGGAAGACAACGACCTACTCTAGAGCATTAGCCATACAGAGGCAATCATTTTGATTCTTCCTTTCGCTGACCGTTAGCCGTTCTATTGACTTAAGCAGGTGAGAGAAATCTCAACTTATAGGATTTACATAGGCCTGAAGTGACCTGCACCCAACTTTCAAAGCCTATGGGAGCTTTCCGGGCGGTAATGGCCGTTTAAGAAACGCGACTCGGTCCCCAAAATCACTTCGATGGAGAGTATCTTGCAGGTCCTGCTTCGAGACTGATCTAGATAGTTCCTCAATCCGAAGGTTTCCATAGTACGCGTTGTAGGCCACCTTGAGGTAGCCTTCTCGAAGCGTCTCTATGTCCTTTTTTAAAGAGGCTATTTCAACTTTTTGAGCTTCAATCTTCTTCAGTGCATCATCAAGCTGCCTATCACCTGTACTCTGGTTCAGAGAGCCGGATTTTGAATCCCGATACCTCTGACGAGCAGATTCGAGACGCTGCTTAAGGCTAGCATGCTGTTCGCAAAGGTTATAAAAAGTCCCACGGCTGAATCCCCGGCCCCCCAAAACCTTTTTTATTTCGGACACTACAGCGGCAACACTGACTTTGCCTTCCCATTGATCGAGCACACGCTCTATAACCTTAATATCATTCTTCGTGATTTTACCCATGCGGTATCCCAACCAAATCAAAAATATCAGCTTTTTCTGTAAGGTCCTCATCGCGAACCCCAGTCGAAGCTCCTTGTGAGACTAGCGCTCTCTCAACCGGATCAGGATCAAATTCTGACGGGACTGAAATCACAGCACCTTCAGGCACAGCCGGGTCCTCCAAAATCTGCACAACAGTCTCCGTAGTGGATAGCTTAAGAGTGAGTTCCTGAATTTTCTTTGCCACTTCCGCGAAATCTTCCTGATGGCGCTCTAACCATTTTGCGGAGCCGTAATACTCTTCAGCGACCGCCTCTCTGGCCAGACTTAATTGTTTTTCAAGAAAGTCCCTGTGGCGTCGAAGGTTCTGGAGCTTTTCATCATCGCCCTTTATGCACTTGTGTTCACGACAGGTAATGCATTGATGCGCCTTGGAACAAGGATTCTGCGCCCAGTCAGTTGTGCAAAACCCGTATAAAGTCGATTGTGCTGCACCAATCATATTTTTGCCCAAGTCGACATAGGCCACGGGCTGATTCATCCGCACGAGCTCTAGCGCGGATGGACGTTCTTTCAGGGCGGCTAATGCGACACCCGGGTCGTTGCTGAACTCGGGAGCCATGATGGTCTTGGACGGACTTCGGACTTCTTCTGCGGACCTCAGATCATAATGTTCATTATGCTGCATATCAGTTCTGGCCGCCCAATGGGCTATTGTCCAGTCGTCCATGCCCGCACGCTCTGCGACGGTGGAAAGCCAAACTCTGATCTGATGCGAAGTGAGTTCTATAGGGCTCCCATCTGTGTTCGTAAGTCCCATGCGCTCAAAAATTGATGAGATATTACCGGTAGCAGTTTTGCGTCCAGCGAGCTGGGAGTTCAGATCATTGACAGAAATGGTGGTCCATGAGAATGGTACGATCCCATGCTGCCGATGAAACTCACGGTCCCTTATCAGAATCAAAGAGTCCCATATTGGCCGATCCGAATCTCCGGCATTCTGATATTTCTGCCCGCTTTTGCCAGATGTAGCCAGTTCTTGACGGCCGTATTTTCGGCTAGTGTAGATAGCCAGTGATTCGTAGGTTACGGTGCCTTGATCCGTGGATGCATTTTTCACTATTCCCTTAAGTGGCCCCCACGCCCCCTGCGAATCAACTGGGCGCCCATTCGTCTTATACCCCATCGCCGCAGCGACCTGCGTTGAATTGAGTCGCCGTTGAGGGTTGTAGTCAACTGCAGTCGCACACCCAGAGTGATGCAAAAAAACGCCGGGATTTTCCCATGCAAACTTCGCCGCAGTTCGAGCCGGCTCTCCGATCCGTGTCAAACGCTCTACTGCCAAACGTACCGCCGCCTCCATCGGTTTCGGTACAAGCTTCTGATAGGCTCCAAATCCTTTTTTGCCGTACCAGCGCACATATAGGTGACCATCACGTTCGATAAGGCAGTCTATTGCCAGGGATGGCAGTTCACCTGCCCGACTGGGCGCAAACATCAACAGTACTATTACCGATGACCAAAACTGGTCTTCTAAAGACTCGGCCCGGGCAAAACAATCCGCCAAAGCTGTGATTTGGTCCAGCGTCGGAAGTCTTTGGCTCTGCCACTCGAGAGAGTCCGGATCCGTGCGAGTGGCTTTTGGTTTATCCCTTGGGTGTGGGTTACCCCAGTGAGGCAAGGAAGGCAAAATACCTTTATCTCGAAAAAAGTCATAAATTCGCGCAAGCGCAGCGCCAACTCTATATCTCGCCGATGGTTCGCCATAACGCTCCACAAGAATTTCGCTTGATTTCTGCTGAACTGTGCCATCGAGAGCCAATAAGTCGGGTGCCCTGTGTTCATGCACAACTTGGATAGCATCGTAGAGAATTTTAATCGCAGCACTCGAGGCCCCGCCCATAGCCGTCGATTCACTTATGGTTTGCTTGTAACGGACATATGCCTTGATTTGAGACAGGAAGGGCTCTAGGAAAACGTCGTTGGGTGATGGATAGTTGGCCGCCCACACATCATATCGAGTGAATGTCGCGACGTTCTTTCCTGTGCGAGTATGCTTCCACTGAAATTTCGACCAATCATACAGTGCAAGCTCATCTCGGCAGTGCGACACAAATAATTTCATATTTTCCTGAGCCGAGAGATCAGCCCTCGAAGTGAAGTTTGCAATATTCGTCATAAATCCTCACTTATTTATTGGGCATATCAATTGTCGATCTATTCTCATTCTCAGCGTCACATAACTCGATAACTTTTTTTATCGCGTTAATTAGCCTGTCGCTTGTTTGGATCACCAGATCACTACACCCCGCCGAGACCATTGTCTGCCGCTCCTCCAAAAGATTTTCCAACGCATGTGCATGAGGGGCATCTAACCAAGGCTGAAAGCGACTGCAGGTATAGCAAGACCGCCATCCACTAGGGCAAAATTCGTAACTTCCGCAGGTACCGACGTTCTGCATTACGTCGTTCTTTATCCTGGATCGAGGATCATCACCTCTTACTGCATCTCTTTCGGAGGAAACCAACTGGCCGGCCAGTGCCTGGCTGACTGTCACAAGAGGGCCGGACATTAGCTGATTTATCCGGTCCGCAATTTCTGGGGAAGTCTCAACATAACAATGGATATTTTGATCATCTCGATGTCCGAGAGCTCTCGCTAAATATCTACCAACTAAGCCCTGACGAGCGCAGTTGGTTCCGTAGGTGTAACGGAATCGGCGGGCCGAGAGCATAAGTGGTTCACCTGTCACTTCACAAACCAAGGGACATGTTCGGTTAAACTCGTAGGTAAGAAGCTTTCTTAGTTCATACCTTGTAACATGAAATGTATTCGGACGATCTGCATGCTCCCGCAGGAATTTTTTCTTGGACTTACCTTCCTTTCGTAGAAACCTTTTGATTCGAATCCAACTCGGAAACAAAGGAAGCTCGCTTGCCTCTTCATCAGAGAGCTCCTTACCAAGCATTCCACTTATTCGCCGCCTTGTCTGATCTCGCAAATTTGCAGCAACAAGATATATCGCTCTAGTCACTGGCTTGGCTATGAATTCACCCCGAAAACTAGCGGCAAGACGCTCTTTAGCCATAGGTATATTTAAAACAAAATTTTCTTCCTTTCGATTTTCTTTTTTGGTGGATGATGCAATTAAATCTTTCGCACGCAACTTCTGCAACTGAATCCCCCTCTGACCTGTTGTCGCAAGGAGATATATGAGCGCATGCACTTCGTAATCTATGAAACCATCACGAAAAGCATCAGTTGTCCACTCGAGAATACTCCCTAGCTCAGTTTTTGAGTATGGCCCACTATAGGGGCACCATTGCCTTACTGCGCGGCCCTTCTCATTTCCGGTTATTATTTGCTCCTCTAACCAAGACGCAACATTGCTACCAACTCCCGGCAATCCAAGTTGTTCCCATTGATATATAAAACCTCTGATTGCACCCAATTGATACTCTCGTTTTTGGCCAAGAACCTTTCTCCAAGATGCTAGGGTTTTAATACTTATACTTTCAACCTTTTGATCCTCCAAGTACCTTGAAAAAAAACTATGGATATTTACGGCATAACTTACTGAGTGCGTCACTAAATACCCTGCAAGGCAGCGCTTAAAGCTAGTTTTGTTTTTAAATATATTCCATGCTTCCGACTGAAAAGATATAAAATACTCTGCATCAACCTCCCAGACGTCAGAAGATAGGTCGTATTGGTATCCAAGCTTTGTTGTCCTTAAGCCCTCTTGCGTTAAGTAGGGTCCTGATTTTCTAATATCTTTAGCAAGCATCGTTGACTTAACCTCCACCGATTATCGAAACATCAATATATTTAGATAAATCTTGAACTCCCTCCAGAGTCACCGAGTCAACGATCTTCTTTATACGCCTTAGCTCATATGGCTTAGCACTATTTATACTGGTCCATCCCATGATATTCATGAAAGCGTCTTGGCGCTCTTTATCACCAATGATTTTCATTTTTAATTCAGGTCTAGCAGCTGCTTTTAAATTGTGTTCATCTACCTTTTCGTTCCAGAGGTACGCGAATGTATGCCTAAAACCGTGACTTTTCACTCCATGATAAAGGTCAGGGTCAACTTTCCTTAACCTGTCTACAGAATTTATCCAGTTGTTCAGTGAGATCGGGCTTCCCCAATGATCACCCTTCCTATGATTTACAAATAGCCAACTATGTTTTCTTGCTGGCAGTACTTTCCTTCTATGAATTTTAATGTACTCTTCGATCTCTAAAGCAAGTTCTCGGCTAATGAATATCGAACGCTCAATAGTTTTTTGAGAAGGTGGTAGATAACGCTCATCAACATGGATTTCTCCAGAACTTCGCTTCCTGATATGAATCATTGGCGGTTCCGCAGTGAGATCCAGATGCTTGCTGTCTGTTCTAAGACATAAGAGTTCTCCTAACCGCATACCAGTTGAAAAAAGAATTTTGAACATTAAAGAGTTCCTTTTTCGAACAGCCTTTCGAAATGGGATTCTGGGGTTATCCGGATCAGCCAATTCCAAAATCTTAAGAAAAATCTCTGGACTCGGTGCTTTTTGAGAGGGGTCGACGGAGCCCCGGGAAGGGCTAGTTTTCGGAGTAATTGCGCACAACTTTTTATCCATATCTTTTATTGACTGACGTACCTCACTCTTATGGACATTATTTTTATTTATGGATTCAGCGATGAATACGAGAAACTTCCGAATGTCACGTAGTCGTTGAGCGCAAACTTCCGCTGAGACATACCGTGCGCCGGAAAATAGTTTTGTAAGATCATTACTCCCTTTATTAATATTCACCGTAGACTGATTAACCCAGCTAAAACTGCAGAGTTTCTCGCAATCTGATTCTGAGAGAAATATGCCTCTGGAGAACTCAGCCTCAATGTTTCTGTTAGAAATTTGCTCAAAATAACGGAAGCTACGCAAACGACATACAATGTTTCTCATAGTATTGAAGTCGTGGTTTGGTCTGCATTTAACCACGGTATAGGTGGTAACCCACAAATCCGGGATTCCGGAATCATCGATTAATAAAGGAAATCGTTCTCCACTGGAAAGTTTTGCATTAACCGTCTTCATTCTTCACCAAATATATAAGTTCTAACGGGAACTTCTGCCCCCATAGATCTATTAGAACCTATAAATTTTCATTTTTTTGGACAAACGGTGGCACTTTTTTCGCGGCGTTTTGCAAACTCTGGGTTTAGTAAAGAGTCTAGTCGAGGGTGATCTTGTAACTGCAGGAACAAACTCGTTCGGAGTTCGAGCAGACCTGAGGCGGTCATCTCAGAACGATGGGGGGGGCAACGTTTCAGAAGCAAACTTTGCAGTTTTTGGACAATTTTTAAGTTAATTTACTTGTCGCGTAATTTGGACAGTAATTTTTTCCGATAAAACAAGAAGGCCCCGAAATACAGGGCCTCTCGTTTACCTTTGAACACTTTTGCAAAAAGTGGTGTCTAGAATGGAATGTCATCGTCAAAGTCGTCAACCGGCTCGGGCATACTGCCCTGCGAGGGCTGATTGCTGTAGCCACCTGACTGCGGCGGCGGGTTGTTCTGCTGTCCCGCCGGTGCATTGTAGCCAGACTGCTGAGGACGTCCTGCCGGCGCGCCCTGGCTCATTCCGCCTTCGCCGCCACGGCTGTCCAGCATCTGCATCTGGCCATTGATATCCACCACAACCTCGGTGGTGTATACATCCTGCCCTTCCTTGTTCTGCCATTTGCGGGTCTGAAGCTTGCCCTCAATATAAACCTTCGAGCCCTTGCGCAGGTACTGTCCCGCAACTTCGGCGATCTTGCCGAACATGACAACCCGATGCCATTCGGTTTTCGGCACCAGCTGACCGGTCTGACGATCCTTGTAGCTTTCGTCCGTTGCAAGGTTCAGGTTCACAACGGCATTGCCGTTAGGGGTGTAGCGGGTATCCGGGTCCTGTCCCAGATTACCGATGAGAATTACCTTGTTTACGCCTCGTGCCATTTTCTGCTCCTGACTCTGTTTTCAGGGACGCCCGCGCTCCGTGCGTGCCTCCGGATTTCAAGAATTGTTAGCCTGCCGGACAAAAGAAAAGTCCGCAAGTGACGCTTCATCAAATTGCTGCCGATCCACCTTAAGATAAGCGGTGGCAGCCTCCTCCACAATCACAACGTCCTGCACGCCCGGGAGGCGGCGGAGATTGTCATCGATGTCGTCGTACTGCTCGTTCATTACCTGCTGCAACTGTACCACGAAACTGGTGGTATGACCGGGCGCCGGCATGGTGAGCGCCACCAACAACCAGAGGCCAAGCACCACCACCATAAACCAGAGCACACCCTGGATTCCGCCACTCTCCAGCAGAAAGCCGCCCAGGGCGCCGCCCAGAAACGCGCCCATGAACTGGGAGGTGGAATAGACACCCATCGCCGTTCCCTTGCTGGCGGCAGGTGCTTCTTTACTGATCAATGACGGCAGGCTCGCCTCAAGCAGATTGAAAGCCATGAAGAAGAAAAACAGAACGGCCCAGGCAGCAACCAGGCTACCAGACACGCCGTTAAATCCGGCGGTTGCCAATGTAAGCAGTGCAATCGCCCCAACCAGAACCGGCTTCATCTTGCGCTTTTTCTCACCAATGATGATGAAGGGCACCATCGCAAAGAAAGACATTACCATCACGCTCAGGTAGAACCACCAGTGAGAACTGGTGGCAAGCCCGAACTGATCCTGCAGCATGGAAGGAAACACCAGAAACAGGGCGGTCAAGACCAGGTGCAGGGCAAAAATACCGAAATCCAGTCTAAGCAGGCGCCCGTCTGAAAGCACCCGCCCCAGCATCTCCCTGGCGGGGTGAGTGTCGGCGCTGGTTTTATGTTGGTGGGGAGTTGGAACCAGGCGGTTGACGATCACCAGAGCGACCACCGCCAGCGCAGCCGTCGCATAGAAAATCCCGGACAGCCCCCACCAGGCGCCAAGAAGGGGACCAAGCACCAACGAGACCGAGAAGGACAGGCCAATCGTGATTCCCACCGTCGCCATGGCCTTGGTCCGCTCTTCCTCTCGGGTCAGGTCACTGAGCAACGCCATCAGAACACTGGCGATGGCACCGGCGCCCTGAAGAATCCGACCGGCAATCACAACGTATATGGAGTCCGTGGCCGCGGCCAGAAGACTTCCAGCGGCAAATAATACGAGCCCGATGTAGATCATGCGCTTACGGCCGACCCGGTCAGACAGCATGCCAAAGGGAATCTGTAACAGCGCTTGGCTCAGGCCGTAGGCGCCTATGGCAAACCCCAGGAGAGCCGGCGTTGCATCCTTGAGGTCTTCGCCAAGCAGCATGAAAACCGGCAGCACCATGAACAGTCCGAGCATGCGCATGGCGTAGACAGACGCCAGGGCCGATACGGAGCGTTTTTCCAGCGCATTCATGGCAATTACGTACCTCAGCCGGGGTTGAAAGCGGTCAGATTGAGGGCAGATACCCTTCGCAGGCGGCGCATTGTAGCAGAAGGCGCCCTCACGGGGGACAGGTGGCGTGGCCCGGGCCCAGGTATCATTTTCGCCGCAGCGGGCCCAACGCGGTATAATTTTCGTTTTTATCCGAGCGAGGTGTTATGGACCATATCCAGATCAAAGGGGCGCGAACCCACAACCTGAAGAACATCGACCTGGATATGCCAAGGGACAAGCTCATCGTGATTACCGGCCTCTCCGGTTCCGGTAAATCCTCCCTTGCCTTCGACACCCTCTATGCCGAGGGTCAGCGCCGCTACGTGGAATCGCTGTCCACCTATGCCCGCCAGTTTCTCTCGATGATGGAGAAGCCGGATGTGGACCATATCGAAGGCCTGTCGCCCGCCATATCCATCGAGCAGAAGTCCACCTCCCACAACCCGCGTTCGACAGTCGGCACCATCACCGAAATATACGATTACCTGCGCCTGCTCTTTGCCCGAGCCGGCGAGCCCCGATGCCCCGACCATGGCCAACCCCTGGAAGCTCAGACCGTCAGCCAGATGGTGGACCAGGTGGTTGCCATGCCGGAAGACAGCAAGCTGATGATCCTGGCACCGGTGATCCGGGACCGGAAAGGTGAGCACCTCCAGGTTATCGAAACCATGCGCAGCCAGGGCTTCATCCGCCTGCGGGTGGACGGAACCGTTTACGACATTGACGATGTCCCGGCCCTGGACAAGAAACGCAAACACCAGATTGATGTGGTCGTTGATCGGTTCAAGGTTAAACCGGGCCTGGAGCAGCGCCTGGCAGAGAGCTTCGAGACCGCCCTGCAGCTGGCGGACGGTATTGCCCTGGTAGCCCCAATGGCCGGCGAAGGCGAAGAACACACCTTCTCCGCTCGTTACGCTTGCACCCAATGCGGCTACGCCCTGAGCGAACTCGAGCCAAAACTGTTTTCCTTTAACAATCCCGCAGGCGCCTGCCCAACCTGCGACGGCCTGGGCGTCAAACAGTTCTTCGATCCAGAGAAAATTGTCCATCACCCGGAGGCGACGCTGGCATCCGGGGCCATCAAGGGGTGGGATCGCCGGGCCGTCTATTACTTCCAGATGCTGGGCAGTGTGGCAGACCATTACGGTATCGACCTCGAAACACCCTGGGAGGACCTACCCGAAGACTTCCGCAACGTACTGCTGTTTGGCTCAGGCGATGAAGACATTCCTTTCCGCTACGTCAACTCCCGTGGCCATATCATGGAGAAGGCTCATCCCTTCGAGGGCATTCTGCCTAACCTTGAGCGGCGTTACCGTGAGACCGACTCACAGAGCATGCGGGAGGAACTGGCTCGCAACCTCAGCACCCAACCGTGCAAGGAGTGCGGAGGTTCCCGGCTGCGCCGAAGCGCCCGCCATGTCTTTATTGAAGAAAACAATATTTCTGATGTTACCCACTTGCCGGTTGGCGAGGCCCACGATTACTTCGAAACCCTGGCGCTGCCGGGCCGGAAAGGCGAAATTGCCGAGAAAATACTGAAGGAAGTCCGCCAGAGACTCCAGTTCCTGGTAAACGTGGGCCTGGAATACCTGACCCTCGAGCGCAGTGCCGACACCCTGTCCGGTGGCGAGGCCCAGCGTATTCGTCTGGCAAGCCAGATTGGCGCCGGGCTGGTGGGCGTCATGTACATTCTCGACGAACCGTCCATCGGGCTGCACCAGCGGGACAATGACCGGCTGCTGGCCACCCTCACCCACCTGCGGGACCTGGGCAACACCGTAATTGTCGTCGAACACGACGAGGACGCCATCCGCGCCGCCGATCACGTCATCGATATCGGGCCCGGCGCCGGCGTCCATGGCGGCCACGTCATCGGCCAGGGCACACCGCAACAGATCATCGACAACCCCGACTCTCTCACCGGCCAGTATCTGAATGGCACCCGGGAAATAGCCATTCCCAAGCAGCGCAATAAGGGCAGCGGAAAGTCGTTAACGCTGGCTGGCGCCACCGGCAACAACCTGAAAGACGTTACCCTGAACCTGCCCCTGGGAATCATGACCTGTATCACCGGCGTGTCCGGGTCGGGCAAGTCCACTCTGATCAACAGCACCCTGTATCCGGTGGCCGCCGCCAAACTCAACAAGGCCACCAGCCTGAATCATGCGCCGTACCAGTCACTCAAGGGACTGGATAACCTGGACAAGGTCATCGACATTGACCAGAGCCCCATCGGTCGCACACCACGCTCCAACCCGGCCACCTATACCGGCCTGTTCACCCCCATCCGCGAACTTTTCGCCGGAACCCAGGAGGCACGCTCCCGCGGCTACAAGCCCGGGCGGTTTTCCTTCAACGTCAAAGGTGGCCGATGCGAAGCCTGCCAGGGTGACGGCGTGATCAAGGTGGAAATGCACTTCCTGCCGGATGTCTACGTTCCCTGCGATGTCTGCAAGGGCAAGCGCTATAACCGTGAAACCCTCGAAGTGCGCTACAAGGGCAAGAACATCAACGAAGTGCTGGAAATGACCGTTGAGGAAGGGCGCGAATTCTTCGATGCCGTGCCTTTCCTGGCCCGCAAGCTCCAGACCCTGATGGATGTGGGCCTCTCCTATATCCGTCTGGGGCAAAGCGCAGTGACACTCTCAGGCGGCGAAGCCCAGCGGGTGAAGCTGGCCAAGGAATTGTCGAAACGGGATACCGGCAAAACCCTCTACATTCTGGACGAACCCACCACCGGCCTGCACTTCTATGACATCCAGCAACTGCTCAACGTTCTGGAGCGGCTACGTGATCACGGCAACACCATCGTGGTGATCGAGCACAATCTGGATGTAATAAAAACCGCAGATTGGATTGTCGACCTGGGCCCGGAAGGAGGCTCTGGCGGTGGCCAGATCATTGCCGAGGGAACGCCGGAGGAGGTTGCGGAGAACGCCGCTTCTCACACAGGCCGATATCTGAAGCCAATGCTGACGAAGTAATTGGCGAGCAATGCAAAACTCGGTCGGCCCGGGGGTGAGGGTGTATTTTCTGCCGGGAAAAGATGTCTGAGCGAAGCGAGTTATTTTCCCAAAGAAAATACACCCTCACCCCCGGGCCTGCCACCTAACCTGGAAGGCCACGAATTTCCTGAAATCCAGACACAAAAAAACCGGGAACCTCTCGGAACCCGGTTTTTTCATCGTTGGCCGAAGCCGAGGCAATTAATCCTCGTCTTCGTCCACCTCTTCCGCTTCGATATCCAGCGGACGACCGACCAACTCAACAAATGCCATAGGGGCATTGTCGCCAGCACGGAAGCCACACTTCAGGATACGAAGGTATCCACCCGGACGCTCGCTGTAACGGGGTCCAAGCTCATCAAACAGCTTGGCAACCGCAGCATCGTCACGCAGGCGTGAGAACGCCAAACGACGATTCGCGACCGAATCATTCTTGGAGAGCGTGATCAAAGGCTCAGCTACCCGACGAAGCTCTTTGGCTTTCGGCAGCGTTGTTTTGATCAGCTCGTGTTCAACCAGTGACGCAGTCATGTTACGGAACATGGCCTTGCGATGCGCACTGGTCCTGCTGAACTTACGACCACTCTTACGATGACGCATTGCTCTGATTCCTTACCTTAAACTAATCGGCGATTAACCGCCCAGAACCCGGTCGTCGCCACGAAGGCTAGCCGGCGGCCAGTTATCAAGACGCATGCCCAGTGACAGACCACGGGACGCCAGAACGTCCTTGATCTCGGTCAGCGACTTTTTACCAAGGTTAGGCGTCTTCAACAGCTCAACTTCTGTGCGCTGGATAAGATCGCCGATGTAGTAAATGTTCTCAGCCTTCAAGCAGTTAGCTGAACGCACTGTTAATTCCAGATCATCAACCGGACGCAGCAGGATCGGATCGATTTCTTCCTCTTCCTCAACACGCTCGGGCTCTTTCTCATGATCGAAATCAACAAACACCGCCAGTTGCTGCTGGAGAATGGTCGCCGCCCGGCGAATTGCTTCTTCCGGGTCGATGGTGCCATTGGTCTCCAGGTCGATAACCAGCTTGTCCAGATCGGTCCGTTGCTCTACCCGTGCACTTTCCACGGCGTAAGCCACACGACGAACCGGGCTGAATGTTGCATCCAGCTGCAGGCGTCCGATGGCGCGAGTTTCGTCCTCGTCAAGACCACGCTGGTCCGCCGGCTCATAGCCGCGACCGCGAGCAACACGGAGACGCATGTTCACTTCACCATTCTCGCTAAGGTGACAGATCACGTGCTCCGGGTTGGCAATCTCGACGTCATGATCCAGCTTGATATCACCGGCTGTCACAACGCCCGGGCCTTTCTTGCTGAGCGTGAGCTCGGCATCATCCCGACCGTTCATTTTTACGGCAACGCCTTTGAGATTCAGCAGAATCTCGATGACGTCTTCCTGGACACCCTCAATGGCGCTGTACTCGTGCAGGACACCGTCAATCTGCGCTTCAGTCACGGCGCAGCCCGGCATCGAAGACAAGAGAATCCGGCGCAGTGCACTACCCAGGGTATGACCAAAGCCCCTTTCCAGAGGCTCAAGCGTAACCTTGGCACGTGTGGCGCTTGATTCCTTCACGTCAATGGTACGAGGTGTCAATAACTCATGTACTGAACGCTGCATAGACGCCCCTATCTGCTATCGTTGCTAACTGGGCTTTACTTGGAGTAAAGCTCGACGATGAGGTTCTCGTTGATGTCGGCCGGCAGCTCAGTACGCTCAGGTACTGACTTGTAAACGCCGGACATCTTGTTGGCGTCGACCTCTACCCAGCTCACCGGTGCACGGCTTGCAGACAGATCCAGTGCGCCTTTAACACGCAGCTGATTCTTCGCCTTTTCACGCAAGCTCACAACATCACCCGGACGTACCTGATAGGACGGAATGTTAACCGGCTTATCATTGACCAGGATCGCCTTGTGAGAGACGAGCTGACGGGCTTCTGCACGGGTAGAACCAAAGCCCATGCGATATACAACGTTATCGAGACGGCCTTCCAGCAGTTGCAGCAGGTTTTCACCAGTTGCACCTTTGCCTCGGGCGGCCTCTTTGTAATAGTTGCGGAACTGCTTCTCGAGAACGCCGTAGATACGACGAACTTTCTGTTTCTCACGAAGCTGTACGCCGTACTCGGACAGACGACCGCGACGCGCGCCGTGCATACCCGGCGGAGTCTCGATGTTGCACTTGGAATCGAGCGCGCGAACACCGCTCTTCAGAAAAAGATCTGTCCCTTCACGACGAGACAGCTTGCACTTCGGGCCTATATAACGAGCCATAATTCACTGTCTCCTGTGTTAGACGCGGCGCTTCTTGGGCGGACGACAGCCGTTGTGGGGAATCGGCGTCACATCTGTGATGTTGGTGATCTTGTAGCCACACGCATTCAGCGCGCGAACTGCAGACTCACGTCCGGGCCCAGGACCCTTAACCTCTACGTCCAGGTTTTTAAGGCCGTATTCAGCAGCCGCATTACCGGCTCTTTCAGCTGCTACCTGCGCAGCAAAAGGTGTACTCTTGCGTGACCCACGGAAACCGGAACCACCAGAGGTGGCCCAGGACAGGACGTTGCCCTGACGGTCAGAAATGGTCACGATAGTGTTGTTGAAGGACGCGTGAATGTGCGCGACGCCATCAACAACCGTCTTTTTCACCTTTTTACGGGTACGTGTACCTGGCTTTGCCATGTTTGCCTACCTGTTACTTACGAATAGGTTTGCGTGGACCTTTACGGGTGCGTGCGTTGGTCTTGGTGCGCTGGCCACGGACCGGAAGTCCATGACGATGACGCAGACCACGGTGGCATCCGAGATCCTTCAAACGCTTGATGTTCATCTGTACTTCACGACGCAGATCACCTTCGACAGACACCTTGCCCACTTCAGTACGAAGTGCTTCAAGCTGCTCGTCGCTCAGGTCTTTGACCTTAAGGTCCGGCTTGACGCCGGTTGCGTCGCAAAGCTTCTGGGCTGTGGTCTTGCCAACACCAAAGATGTAGGTCAGCGAGACAACAGCATGTTTGTGATCGGGTATATTGACACCGGCTATACGTGCCATCCAAATTACTCCGCGTTCAAAGCTTTGCTGTGTGAATTTTCCGCCACAAAAAGGGCGCGAAATAATAGCGCCTGACCCCGCATGGAGTCAAGCGCCATTATTCCGAAACCCTACAATGTCAGGAACGATTCCTTTCGGAATCAGCCCTGGCGTTGCTTGTGACGAGGCTCCGAGCAAATGACCCGTACCGAGCCATTGCGACGAATTACTTTGCAGTTACGGCAAATTTTCTTTACCGAAGCGCGTACTTTCATTGTCGACTCCAGTTTTCAAGGGGAACGGGGTTAACCGTTCCGACCATAGCCCTTGAGATTGGACTTCTTCATCAGCGATTCATACTGATGAGACATCAGGTGCGACTGAACCTGCGCCATGAAATCCATCACCACGACTACAACAATCAGCAGAGAGGTGCCGCCCAGATAGAACGGTACATTCCCGGCCACCATCAGGAACTGAGGGAACAGGGAAACTGCTGCAATGTACATTGCACCGAACAGCGTCAGTCGAGTCAGAACACCATCGATATACTTGGCGGTCTGATCACCTGGACGAATGCCCGGAATAAACGCTCCAGAGCGCTTGAGGTTATCCGCAACTTCTTTCGGGTTGTACATCAGGGCTGTGTAGAAGAAGCAGAAGAAAACCACTGCTGCTGCAAACAGGATAATGTACAACGGCTGGCTTGGCGCCAGAGCCTGGGAGATGTCACTCAACCACTCCATGCCCTCACCCTGACCAAACCACTGACCCAGCGATGCCGGGAAGAGCAGGATGGAAGACGCGAAGATGGGCGGAATAACACCGGCCATATTCACCTTCAGGGGAAGATGACTGGACTGCTGGGCAAAAACCCGGCGACCCTGTTGCCGCTTGGCGTAGTTGATCGTCAACCGGCGCTGACCGCGCTCCATGAAGACCACAAAACCAATGACAGCAACCGCAAGAACGCCAATGCCCAGAACCACCAGCAGGCTCATCTCGCCATTACGGGCCTGTTCGAGCGTCTGACCGATAGCGCCGGGCAACCCGGCAACAATACCGGCGAAGATCAACAGGGAGATGCCATTGCCGACACCCCGCTCAGTGATCTGCTCGCCAAGCCACATCATGAACACAGCGCCACTGACGAATGACACAACCGCCACGAAGTGGAAGCTGAAGCTGTCATTGAAGGTGACACCCTGTGATGCCAGGCCGACAGAAATACCAAAACCCTGAACCAGGGCCAGGATAACCGTACCATACCGAGTGTACTGGCTGATCTTTCGACGGCCAGCCTCGCCTTCTTTCTTCAGCTGCTCAAGCTGCGGGCTAACCGCAGTCATGAGCTGCATAATGATAGAGGCAGAGATGTACGGCATGATACCGAGAGCGAAGATACTCATGCGCTCAAGCGCACCACCGGAAAACATGTTGAACATGCTCAGGATTGTGCCCTGGTTCTGTTCAAACAGTGCCGCCAGACGGTCGGGGTTGATACCCGGCACCGGAATGTGGGCACCGATCCGGTACACCAGCAATGCCAGGAAGACAAACCAGAGCCGCGATCGCAGCTCCGCCAGTCCTTTACCCGCGCCCGCAGGCAATGATGCGTTCTTGGCCATTTAGTCCTCGACTCGCCTTAGTCTTCGACTTTACCACCCGCGGCAGAAATTGCCTCGCGCGCGCCTTTGGTTACCCGAAGTCCCTTCACGGTTACCGCACGGCTCAGTTCGCCGGACAGGATAACCTTGGCTTCGCGAATCTCTCCGCGAATGATGTCTGCCTTTTTCAGGGCCTCCAGATCAACCACATCGCCCTCGACCTTCGCCAGTTCGTTCAGGCGAATTTCAGCGACGTAGCGCTGCTGACGGGACGTGAAGCCAAACTTCGGCAGACGACGGGCCAACGGCTGCTGACCGCCCTCGAAACCGGGCGCTACACTGCCACCGGAGCGTGCCTTCAGACCTTTGTGACCGCGACCACCGGTTTTACCGAGACCGCTACCGATACCACGACCGACGCGCCGTGCGGCGGGACGTGAACCGGGCTCTGGACTAAGTTCGTTCAGACGCATCTTAGTTCTCCTCAACCCGAACCAGGTAGTTAACCCGGTTGATCATGCCGCGGATGGACGGTGTGTCTTCCACTTCCACGGTGTGACCGATTTTACGAAGACCCAGGCCCTTCACACACAACTTGTGCTTGGGCTGACAGCCGATCGGGCTGCGGGTCAGAGTTACTTTGATCGTTTTTGCGTTCGCCATGACTTCAACCCAGAATCTCTTCCACGGTCTTACCGCGCTTGGCTGCAATATCTTCAGGCGCCTGTGTCGCCTGGAGACCCTTGATGGTGGAACGTACAACGTTCACCGGGTTGGTAGACCCGTAACACTTGGACAGTACGTTCTGAACACCCGCCACTTCCAGTACTGCACGCATCGCACCGCCGGCGATGATACCAGTACCTTCGGACGCCGGCTGCATGTAGACCTTGGAGCCGCCATGCTGAGCCTTGACCGGGTATTGCAGGGTAGTGCCGTCAAGCGGAACTTCTACCATGTTCTTGCGTGCAGCTTCCATGGCCTTCTGGATGGCGACCGGCACTTCACGCGCCTTGCCACGACCGAAACCAACGCGACCTTTGCCATCACCCACTACAGTCAGTGCGGTGAAGGCGAAAATACGGCCACCTTTAACAACCTTGGCGACACGATTGACCTGGACCAGCTTCTCCTGGAGCTCAGGCGCCTTCTGTTCGTTAACGCTCATCTTCTCCACCTCTTAGAATTGCAAGCCAGCTTCACGGGCTGCGTCGGCCAGAGCCTGGACACGGCCGTGATAACGGTAACCGGAGCGGTCAAAAGCAACCTGCTCAACACCTGCCGCCTTGGCACGCTCAGCGATCAGCTGACCAACCTTCTTGGCAGCGTCCACGTTACCGGTTGCACCCTGGCGCAGTTCCTTATCCAACGTGGAGGCAGAAGCCAGCACTTTGCTGCCGTCTGCAGTGGTGACCTGGGCATACATATGACGCGGTGTGCGGTGAACGCACAGACGAGTGGTACCCAGTTCACGGATCTTCATGCGCACTTTGCGTGCGCGACGCAATCTTTCGTTATTCGCGCTCATAGTCCCGCCTTATTTCTTCTTGGCTTCTTTGCGTCTGACCTGCTCATCCGCATAACGAACACCCTTGCCCTTATAAGGCTCGGGCGGACGGAACGCGCGGACTTCCGCAGCGACCTGGCCAACCTGTTGCTTGTCGATACCGCGAATCACAACTTCCGTATTGGACGGAGTTTCTGCGGTAATCCCCTCGGGCAGCTCATACTCAACCGGGTGCGAAAAACCCAGCGTCAGGTTGAGCTTCTTACCTTGCGCCTGGGCACGGTAACCTACGCCCGTCAGCTGGAGTTTACGTTCCCAGCCTGTAGTTACACCGGTCACCATGTTGTTGACCAGTGCACGAGTAGTACCAGCAAGAGCGCGGGACTTTGTAGCACCATCGCGGGCCGCAAAGCGCAGAATATTCTCTTCCTGCTTTACTTCAACCGCTTGGTGAATGGTGATTTGAAGCGCTCCCTTGGAACCCTTCACACTAATTTCCTGTCCGTTCAGCTTAACCTCAACACCGGAAGGCAGCACGACAGGATTATTGGCAACCCTGGACATGTGTATCTCCTAGAATACGGTGCAGATGACTTCGCCACCCACGCCAGCAGCTCGTGCGGCGCGGTCTGTCATAACGCCCTTCGACGTTGAGACAATCGCGACTCCCAGACCACCGGATACTTTCGGCAGTTCCCCAGCGCCGTTGTACTGGCGCAGACTCGGACGGCTGACCCGCTTGATCTCCTCAATAACCGGCTTACCACCGAAATATTTCAGAGTAATCGTCAGCTCGGGCTTCGCGTCGGCTGAAACGGAGAAATCGTCGACGTAGCCTTCGTCCTTCAGGACCTGGGCTACGGAGATCTTCATCTTTGAAGACGGCATCGTAACGTCTGCTTTTGATGCCATCTGTGCATTACGGATACGGGTAAACATATCCGCAAGCGTGTCTTGCATACTCATTGGTATGAGGCTCCTGATCTTTTTAGTTGTGCAGCGGCTTGCCGCACCGCTTACCAACAGGCACCTGACCGAAGTCAGGGTACCTATCTTACCAGCTTGCCTTGGTCAGGCCCGGAACGTCACCGCGCATGCCGTATTCACGGAGTTTGATCCGTGACAGCTCAAACTTGCGCAGAACGCCGTGGGGACGACCAGTCACCTGGCAACGATTACGAAGACGCGAAGGAGATGCATCGCGAGGAAGCTGCTGAAGCTTCATCTGTGCGTCCCAACGGTCATCATCGCTGGTATTCGGGTTCTTGATAATCGCCTTGAGCTCGGCACGCTTCGCTGCAAACTTCGCAACGGTTTTTTCGCGCTTGAGCTCACGGTTTTTCATGGAAACCTTAGCCATTACACTCGTTCCTTATTTCTTGAACGGAAAGCCAAAGGCTTTCAACAGTTCGCGACCTTCATCGTCGGTACCGGCAGTGGTGGTAATGGTGATGTCCAGACCACGGATCTTGTCGACTCTGTCGTACTCGATCTCAGGGAAAATGATCTGCTCACGCACGCCCATGCTGTAGTTACCACGACCGTCGAACGACTTGGGATTCAGACCGCGGAAGTCACGAATGCGGGGTACCGCAATGTGAACCAGACGATCAAAGAAGTCCCACATACGCTCGCCGCGCAGGGTAACCTTACAACCGATCGGCCAACCTTCACGGATTTTGAAACCCGCGACGGATTTACGAGCCAGGGTGACCACTGCTTTCTGACCTGCCAGGCGCTCGAGATCCGCCACGGCATTTTCAATCAGCTTTTTGTCACCGACCGCTTCGCCGACACCCATATTCAGGGTGATCTTTTCGATACGCGGCACCTGCATGACGTTCTTGTAGCTGAACTCCTTCTGCAGGGCGGGTACCACTTCCTTACTGTACTGCTCTTTCATGTTAAGCATCGTAACCACCACCGCTTACTGGTTATCGACAGCTTCGTTCGTGGACTTGAAGATCCGCACTTTCGCGCCGTCTTCCTTGATCTGGAAGCCTACACGATCGGCTTTGCCGGTCTGCGGATTAAAAATAGCCACGTTGGAAGCCTGGATAGGTGCTTCTTTTTCGACGATGCCACCTGGGGAGCCCAGCATCGGGTTAGGCTTGGTGTGTTTCTTGATCATATTGATCCCTGAAACAACCATACGGCCATCGTCCTGAACCTTCAGGACTTTACCACGTTTGCCTTTATCTTTCCCCGTAGTGACGATTACTTCGTCATCTCGTTTGATCTTTTTCATAACCGGCCTCTGGTCCTTTAAAGTACTTCGGGTGCCAGTGAGATAATTTTCATGAACTTCTCATTACGCAGTTCACGGGTAACCGGTCCGAAGATACGGGTACCAATAGGAGCGTCCTGATTGTTCAGAAGTACTGCCGCGTTTCCGTCGAAACGGATCAGCGAACCGTCGGGACGACGAACACCCTTGCGGGTGCGCACCACGACAGCTTTCAGGACCTGGCCTTTCTTCACTTTACCGCGGGGGATGGCTTCCTTGACGGTCACTTTGATGATATCCCCTACGCTGGCATAACGCCGATGTGAACCGCCCAGGACCTTGATGCACATCACCTGACGCGCACCGCTGTTGTCCGCGACTTCAAGCATTGTTTGAGTCTGAATCATGGTTGTTCTCCGGCGTTACACCTTGGATGCACGTTCGGTAACTTCCACCAGGGCCCAGCTCTTGGTCTTGGAGACCGGACGGGTTTCCTGAATGGTCACAGTGTCACCGATGTTGCACTGATTGCTCTCATCGTGAGCGTGGATCTTGGTTGAACGCTTCATGTACTTACCGTACAGCGGGTGTTTCACCTGACGCTCGACCAGCACCACGATGGATTTCTCCATCTTGTTGCTCACGACCTTGCCGCTCAGAGTTCTGGCAGTTTGGGTAGCTTCGGTCATGTCACTGTCCTGCCTTTTCGTTCAATACTGTTTTCACGCGAGCGATGTCGCGCTTCACCTTGCCGAGAAGGTGAGACTGATTCAGCTGACCTGTCGCCTTACGCATGCGCAGGTTGAACTGCTCCTTCAGGAGGTCGATCAGCTCTTTGTTCAGCTCCTCGACTGACTTTTCACGCAGCTCTGTTGCTTTCATCACATCACCGTCCTCGTTACAAAGGTGGTCTGTACCGGCAGTTTGGCCGCCGCGAGAGTGAATGCGTCACGAGCGATTTCCTCGGAAACACCTTCCATCTCGTAGAGCATGCGGCCCGGCTGGATTTCAGCCACCCAATACTCGACAGAACCCTTACCTTTACCCATTCGAACTTCAAGCGGCTTACCGGTGATCGGCTTGTCCGGGAACACCCGGATCCAGATCTTACCGCCCCGCTTGATGCGACGAGTCATGGTACGACGCGCTGCCTCAATCTGGCGCGCAGTTATACGCCCACGGCTCGTAGCCTTCAATCCGTATTCACCGAAGCTCACCTTGTTGGCGCGGTGAGCAAGACCGGTGTTACGGCCTTTCATTACCTTGCGAAATTTGGTGCGTTTTGGTTGCAGCATAAGAGTGCCCCTTTACTTAGAACCTTTCTTCCCAGAGGCTTTCTTGTCAGCACGGACCTGCTCCATACCACCAAGAATCTCACCTTTGAAGATCCATACCTTGACGCCGATTACGCCGTAAGTGGTATGCGCTTCGTAGGTTGCGTAATCAATATCTGCACGCAATGTGTGCAGCGGAACACGACCTTCGCGATACCACTCGGAACGCGCGATTTCAGCACCCCCGAGACGACCGCCTACCTGGATCTTGATACCCTTGGCACCCTGGCGCATGGCGTTCTGAACCGCACGCTTCATAGCGCGACGGAACATCACACGACGCTCCAGCTGGCCGGCAACGTTTTGCGCTACCAGGCGGGCATCGAGGTCCGGCTTGCGGACTTCTTCGATGTTGATGTGCACAGGCACACCCATCATGTCGCTGACTTCGCGACGCAGACGATCAACATCTTCACCCTTCTTACCGATAACAATACCGGGACGGGCAGTATGGATCGTGATACGGGCGTTCTGAGCAGGGCGCTCGATCACAATCTTGCTGACAGACGCCTTAACCAGACGCTTGTCGAGGAACTCACGAACCTGAATGTCATTCAGCAGATTCCTGGAGTATTCCTTTTTGTCGGCATACCAGACTGAGTTGTGCTCTTTGATCACACCCAGGCGAATGCCGGTTGGATTTACTTTATGACCCATCTGAGCATCTCCTACTTGTCGGCGACCTTGACGGTGATATGGCAGGTGCGCTTGAAAATACGGTCAGCGCGCCCCTTGGCTCGAGCTTTGATTCGCTTGAGCGTCGGACCCTCATCCACCATCACGGTGGAAACCCGCAGTTCGTCAACGTCCAGACCTTCGTTATGCTCAGCATTGGCGATGGCAGACTCAAGAGCTTTCTTGATGACTGTTGCCGCCTTTTTTGGGCTGAAAGTCAGAATGTTTAGGGCGTCCTCAACAGCCTTGCCGCGTACTTGGTCAGCGACAAGACGTGCTTTCTGAGCTGAGAGGCGAGCGCCCTTATACTTGGCTGCTACTTCCATTTCGATTACCTCAGAATCAGCGTTTAGCTTTCTTGTCGGCCGCATGACCACGATAAGTACGCGTTGCCGCGAACTCACCCAGCTTATGTCCAACCATATCTTCGGTGACATAAACCGGCACGTGCTGCTTGCCGTTGTGGACTGCAATGGTCAGGCCTACCATCTCCGGAAAAACTGTTGACCGACGCGACCAGGTTTTGATCGGCCGCTTGTCGTTAGCTTCCAGAGCTGCCTCGACCTTCTTCAACAGATGCAGGTCTATAAAAGGACCTTTCTTTAAAGAACGTGGCACAGCAATTACCTCTATGTAGTCGTTTACTTGGCCGAACGACGACGTACTATCATCTTGTCAGTACGCTTGTTCTTACGAGTCTTATGCCCTTTGGTCGGAACACCCCACGGAGTAACCGGGTGACGCCCGCCAGAGGTACGCCCTTCACCACCACCATGTGGGTGGTCAACTGGGTTCATAGCAACACCACGTACTGTTGGACGTTTACCGCGCCAACGTGATGCACCCGCTTTACCAAGCTGCTTGAGACTGTGCTCGCTGTTGGATACTTCACCCAGCGTTGCACGACAATCTACAAGCACCTTTCGCATTTCACCTGAGCGCAGGCGGATGGTGGCATAAGCACCTTCCCGAGCAACCAGCTGTACGGATGCGCCCGCAGAGCGAGCCAGCTGTGCACCTTTGCCAGGCTTGAGTTCGACGCAGTGGATCACAGAACCGACCGGAATATTCCGGAGCGGTAACGTGCTGCCCACCTTGATCGGTGCGTCGATACCGGAGCGCACAGGATCACCGATCTGCATACCTTTGGGAGCGATAATGTAACGACGCTCGCCATCGGCATACTTCAGCAGTGCAATGTGCGCAGAGCGGTTCGGATCGTATTCCAGGCGCTCAATAGTCGCCGGGATACCATCTTTGGTCCGCTTGAAATCGATGACGCGGTAGTGCTTCTTGTGGCCACCACCCGTGTGACGGGTTGTGATGCGGCCTACATTGTTACGACCACCCGTCTTGTTCTTTCTTTCTACCAACGGCTCGTAAGGGCGCCCAGTGTGCAGATCCGGGTTGTAAAGCTTTACAACGTGACGGCGTCCGGCAGATGTTGGTTTGGTTTTGACGATCGGCATATTACGACCCCTTTACCTTATTCCACATCCAGAAAATCGATGTCCTGACCTTCTGCCAGCTTTACATAAGCCTTACGAATGTCATTACGCTTGCCGAAGCCGCGAACGGTACGCTTAAGCTTACCTTTACGGTTCAGAACCTGAACACCTTCTACGGTGACGTTGAACAGCTGCTCAACGGCTTTCTTGATCTCGGGCTTGGTGGCATCAGGTGCTACACGAAACACAACCTGGCCACGCTCTGCTGCCAGAGACGCTTTTTCCGATACGTGCGGCCCAAGCAGGACCTTGTAAATACGTTCCTGATTCATCCCAGCATCTCCTCGATCTTCTTCAGAGCGGGAACGGTCACAACGACCTTCTCGAAGGCAACCAGGCTAACCGGATCCAGACCGGCAATATCACGCACGTCAACGTGCGGAATGTTGCGCGAGGCCAGATGCAGGTTCTGCTCGACGTTGTCGGACAGAATCAGCGCGTTGGTCACACCGATATCCTTCAGCTTGGCGTTGAATGCCTTGGTCTTCGGGCTGTCAACATTCATGTCGTCAACAACAACCAGACGCTCCTGGCGAACCAGCTCGGAAAAAATGGAGCGCATCGCTGCGCGGTACATCTTGCGGTTAACCTTCTGCTCGAAGCCACGAGGCTTGGCCGCAAAGGTAACACCACCGGCGCGCCAGATCGGACTACGAATAGTACCGGCACGGGCACGACCGGTGCCCTTCTGGCGCCATGGCTTCTTACCGCCACCGCTTACTTCGGAACGCGTCTTCTGAGCCTTGGTACCCTGGCGGGCGCCTGCCATGTAGGCAGTCACTACCTGGTGAACCAGCGACTCGTTAAAATCTTTGGCGAATGCAGCGTCGGAAACAGAAATTCCCTTGCCGCTACCTGTAATAGTCAATTCCATCGCACCGCTCCTCAGGCTTTAACTGCAGGCTTGATGACAACATCGCCGCCAGTTGCGCCGGGAACGGCACCACTTACCAGCAGCAGGTTGCGCTCGGCGTCGACACGGACAATTTTCAGGTTCTGCACAGTTACCTGAGCATTACCCATCTGGCCCGCCATCTTTTTGCCCTTGAATACCTTGCCCGGAGTCTGGTTCTGACCAATGGAACCCGGAGCACGGTGAGACAGAGAGTTACCGTGGGTGGCATCCTGCATGGAGAAGTTCCAGCGCTTTACACCGCCCTGGAAGCCCTTACCCTTGGACTGACCGATGGCATCAACCACCTGACCGTCTTCGAATACAGAAGCCGTGATCTCGCCACCGGCGGCCAGGTCTTCACCTTCGCCATCGGCAAGACGGAATTCCCACATACCACGACCGGCTTCAACGCCCGCCTTGGCATAGTGGCCCGCTTCGCTCTTGGTAACACGAGAGGAACGACGAGTACCGACAGTCACCTGTACGGCGCGGTAGCCATCGCTTTCAAGAGTTTTCAGTTGGGTAATGCGGTTGGGCTCAACCTCGATTACCGTTACGGGCAGCGCCTGCCCATCTTCCGTAAAAATACGGGTCATACCGGCCTTGCGACCGACAATACCAATTGCCATGTTTCACCTCTTAAGTGTACGGGGCTCTCACCCTCTATGGCCTTATGACAGTTACACAGACTGATACCGGGCGGTATTAGCCGAGGCTGATCTGAACGTCTACACCTGCTGCCAGGTCCAGTTTCATCAAAGCATCTACTGTCTTTTCCGTCGGCTCAACGATGTCGAGCAAACGCTTATGCGTACGAATTTCATACTGATCACGCGCGTCCTTGTTGACGTGCGGAGAGATCAATACCGTGTACTTTTCCTTCCGCGTCGGCAGAGGGATAGGGCCACGCACCTGAGCGCCGGTCCGCTTGGCGGTATCGACGATCTCCTGCGTGGACTGGTCGATCAGGCGATAATCAAACGCCTTCAACCGGATTCGAATTTTTTGGCTTTGCATGTTGCACCAAACTCCACTCGTAGCAGCTACTAGTTAGCCGACCTTCAAAAAAAGGAGCCGCATTGTATGCATAATACCCAACCCTGTCAACAGCAATGCTGATTGACCGGGCCAGGCGGGCTTTGCGGCTGAAACAGAAAAAGGGGCTGAAGAATCAGCCCCTTTTTCCTGATCAAACGAGCAGATTACTCGATGATCTTGGAGACTACGCCGGCACCAACGGTACGGCCGCCTTCACGAATCGCGAAGCGCAGACCATCTTCCATGGCGATCGGAGCAATCAGGGTAACACTCATCTTGACGTTGTCACCCGGCATAACCATTTCCACACCTTCCGGCAGTTCGCAAGAACCGGTTACGTCGGTGGTACGGAAGTAGAACTGCGGACGGTAGCCCTTGAAGAACGGAGTATGACGACCACCTTCTTCTTTGGACAGTACGTACACTTCGCACTCGAACTTGGTGTGCGGAGTGATGGAGCCCGGAACCGCCAGAACCTGACCACGCTCAACGTCGTCACGCTTGGTACCACGCAGCAGTGCACCAATGTTCTCACCCGCACGACCTTCGTCGAGCAGCTTGCGGAACATCTCAACACCAGTACAGGTAGTCTTGACGGTGTCTTTCAGACCAACGATCTCAACTTCGTCACCAGTCTTGATAACGCCACGCTCAACACGACCGGTTACTACGGTACCACGGCCAGAGATAGAGAAGACGTCCTCGATCGGCATCAGGAACGGCTGATCGATCGCACGCTCCGGCTCGGGGATGTAGTCATCCAGAGCTTCTACCAGCTTCTTGACAGCGGTAGTGCCCATCTCGTTGTCGTCTTTGCCTTCCAGCGCCATCAGCGCGGAACCGGTGATGATCGGAGTGTCGTCACCCGGGAAGTCGTACTGACTCAGCAGATCACGAACTTCCATCTCGACCAGCTCGAGCAGCTCTTCATCGTCTACCATGTCCGCTTTGTTCAGGAACACAACGATGTAAGGTACACCAACCTGACGGGACAGCAGGATGTGCTCACGAGTCTGCGGCATGGGGCCGTCAGCTGCGGAACAAACCAGGATCGCGCCGTCCATCTGTGCTGCACCAGTGATCATGTTCTTCACATAGTCAGCGTGGCCCGGGCAGTCTACGTGAGCGTAGTGGCGGGTCGGAGAATCGTACTCAACGTGGGAGGTGGCGATGGTGATACCACGCGCACGCTCTTCCGGCGCGTTATCGATCTGATCGAATGCGCTTGCAGTTCCTGTACCCCAGACTTCGTGACATACACGGGTCAGGGCGGCAGTCAAAGTGGTTTTACCATGGTCTACGTGACCAATGGTGCCTACGTTCAAGTGCGGTTTACTACGCTCAAATTTTTCTTTAGACACGGTTACACCTCTTCCTGTTTCTTAAGTCCTGGGGATCAACCCTTTTTAATGATCGCTTCGGCAATGTTCGAAGGCGCCTCTGAATAACCAGAGAACTCCATCGCGTAGGACGCCCGGCCTTGCGTTGCAGAACGCAGGTCGGTGGCGTAACCGAACATTTCCGACAACGGAACCTCTGCACGAATGACCTTACCGGCAGGACCTTCGTCCATACCCTGGATGACACCACGACGACGGTTAAGGTCGCCAACAACGTCACCCATGTAGTCTTCCGGCGTCACAACTTCAACACGCATGATCGGCTCGAGCAGTGCCGGGTTCGCCTCGAGGGCACCCTTCTTCATTGCCATGGAACCGGCGACCTTGAAGGCCATTTCGTTGGAGTCGACGTCGTGATAGGAACCGTCATACAGGGTTGCCTTGATACGCAGCAGCGGATAACCGGCCAGACAGCCGTTCTGCATTTGCTCTTCAATACCCTGTTGAACTGCCGGGATGTATTCCTTGGGAACAACACCACCAACAATCTCATTCACGAAGATAAAGTTTTCGCCATCTTCATCATCCAGCGGCAGCGGCTCAAGCTTGATCTTGACGTGACCGTACTGACCGCGACCACCGGACTGACGAACAAACTTGCCTTCGACGTCTACCGGCTTGCGGATGCACTCACGATAGGCAACCTGCGGCTTACCGATGTTGGCCTCTACCTTGAACTCGCGACGCATACGGTCAACGATGATATCCAGGTGAAGCTCACCCATACCGGAGATGATGGTCTGACCGGATTCCTCGTCGGTACGAACGCGGAACGACGGGTCTTCCTGAGCCAGCTTGCCCAGAGCAACGCCCATCTTTTCCTGGTCGGCCTTGGACTTCGGCTCAACAGCAACGGAAATTACCGGCTCCGGGAACTCCATGCGCTCGAGAATGATCTTGTGGTTCTCGTCACACAGGGTGTCACCGGTGGTCACGCTCTTGAGACCGATAGCGGCAGCAATATCGCCCGCCAGTACTTCTTTGATTTCCTGACGATCCTTGGAGTGCATCTGAACCATCCGGCCGACGCGCTCTTTCTTGCCTTTTACCGAGTTGTAGACGGCATTACCGGACTCAAGCTTGCCTGAGTAAACCCGGAAAAAGGTCAGCGTACCAACGAACGGGTCTGTGGCGATCTTGAACGCCAGAGCGGCGAACGGAGCTTCGTCATCAACCGGACGGGTTTCTTCGGTGCCTTCGTCGTCAACTTCACCACGGATGGCCTTGACTTCGTCCGGCGCCGGGAGAAACTCGATAACAGAATCCAGAACCGCCTGAACACCTTTGTTCTTGAAGGCAGAACCACAGGTCGCAACAACGATTTCATTGGCCAGAGTGCGCTGACGCAGCCCTTGCTTGATCTCGTCATTGGACAGCTCGCCTTCCTCGAGGTACTTCTCCATCAACTCTTCATTGGCTTCCGCCGCAGCTTCCATCATCTGCTCACGGTACATGGCGACCTCGTCGACCATCTCCGCAGGCACATCTTTCTGCTCGTAGGTCGCACCTGAGTCAGCTTCGTTCCAGTAGATCGCCTGGTTACGAATCAGGTCCACAATGCCGGCGAAGTTATCTTCAGAACCGATCGGCAGCTGAATGGGAACGCAATTCGCACCCAGACGCTTCTTGATCTGGTCAACAACGCGCAGGAAGTTGGCACCGGCACGGTCCATCTTGTTGACGAACACCATGCGGGGAACTTCGTACTTGTTAGCCTGACGCCATACGGTTTCGGACTGGGGCTCAACACCGGAGGAACCACAGAACACGACAACCGCACCGTCGAGTACGCGCAGCGAGCGCTCTACTTCGATAGTGAAGTCAACGTGCCCCGGGGTGTCGATGATGTTGATCCGGTGCTCAGGGTACTGCTTGTCCATACCCTGCCAGAATGTCGTAGTCGCAGCAGAGGTGATGGTAATACCACGCTCCTGCTCCTGCTCCATCCAGTCCATGGTAGCTGCACCATCATGAACTTCACCGATCTTGTGGGAGATACCTGTGTAGAACAGGACCCGCTCGGTGGTCGTGGTTTTGCCCGCATCAACGTGCGCACAAATACCAATGTTTCTGTAACGCTTGATAGGAGTCTTGCGTGCCACTGTATAAACCTCGGCTGATTAGAAACGGAAGTGAGAGAACGCCTTGTTGGCTTCTGCCATGCGGTGAACATCTTCACGCTTCTTAACAGCGGAGCCTTTGCTGTCAGCGGCGTCCAGGATTTCACCAGCCAGACGCTGAGCCATGGACTTCTCACCGCGCTTCCGTGAATATTCGACGAGCCAGCGCATTGCCAGCGCGTTCTGACGGGAAGGCCGTACTTCGACAGGCACCTGGTAAGTAGCACCACCCACACGACGGGACTTAACCTCAACCATCGGCTGGATGTTCTCCAGGGCCTTCTCGAACATGTCGATCGGCTCTTCCTTGGATTTCTCGGCAACAATGTCCAGAGCGCCATAAACAATGCGCTCTGCGGTAGACTTCTTGCCACTTTCCATCACGTGGTTGATGAACTTGGCAAGACGTGCACTGCCGAATTTCGGATCCGGGATAATTTCCCGTTTAGCTGCAACTCTTCTTCTAGGCATCGATAAGCCCTTATATATCTAAAAGGTCTTCAGGAACCCCTGAGATAGCAAATGCTACTCAGCCTTACTCTTACCGTTCTGACAAGCAACGATAAAAGACACCCGCTCGGGACATCAGGACTTGGGTCGTTTTGCACCGTACTTGGAGCGGCCCTGCTTACGGTTCTGCACACCCTGGGTGTCCAGCGTTCCGCGAACAGTGTGATAGCGCACACCCGGAAGGTCTTTTACTCGACCGCCACGGATAAGCACAACACTGTGCTCCTGAAGGTTGTGACCTTCACCACCAATGTATGAGGAAACCTCGTAGCCGTTGGTCAGACGAACACGGCACACTTTACGCAGTGCTGAGTTCGGCTTCTTCGGCGTTGTGGTGTACACACGAGTGCACACACCACGGCGCTGAGGGCAGGCCTGGAGAGCAGGAACATCGCTCTTGGCTACCTTGCGCTTACGAGGCTTACGCACCAACTGATTAATCGTTGCCATGTAAGCAAACTCCAAAAAACCATATCAATGAAACTTACCCCCTGTGCAGGGGGTAAAATTTAAGGGACGCAAGTGTAAGCCTGCGCCCCCGGACAGTCAAGATGACTGGTCTCTTTTTGACCACCTCCCGGGTAGGTAACTACCCGGAGGCGGCGCGCCGTCCCAACTCAGCTTTCGCGGTTGAGCTCGGCACTCAGAGCTTCTTCCACGTCGGCCGCGGTTACGCCCTGCTCTTCCAGATCGCGCTTACGACGACGCTCGTTGTGGTATGCCAGACCGGTACCGGCCGGAATCAGTCGACCAACCACAACGTTTTCCTTCAGGCCGCGCAGGTAATCACGCTTACCGGTAACCGCACCTTCGGTGAGTACCCGGGTGGTTTCCTGGAACGAAGCCGCAGAAATGAACGACTCGGTGGCCAAGGAAGCCTTGGTGATACCCAGCAACAGACGCTCGAACCGTGCAGGCTCTTTGTCGGCGGCGTCGGCCTTCTCGTTCTCTTCCAGCACCTGGGTGATTTCCACCTGATCACCGGACAACAGAGTCGTATCACCCGGATCGGTAATTTCGACCTTGCGCAGCATCTGACGGACGATAACCTCGATGTGTTTATCGTTGATGACAACGCCCTGCAGACGGTAAACATCCTGGATTTCGTTGGTGATGTACTTCGCCAGCTCGACCACACCCAGCAGACGCAGAATGTCGTGCGGGTTGGACGGACCATCGGAGATCACCTCGCCCTTCTCAACTGTCTCACCTTCGAAGACGTTGAGCTGGCGGTGCTTCGGAATCAGCACTTCGTAGGCATCGCCATCCTTCGGCGTGATCACCAGGCGCTTCTTGCCTTTGGTTTCCTTGCCGAACGACACCATACCGCTGATTTCGGCCAGAATGGACGACTCCTTCGGACGACGGGCCTCGAACAGGTCGGCAACCCGTGGCAGACCACCGGTGATGTCCCGGGTCTTGGAGCTTTCCTGCGGGATACGTGCTACCACGTCACCCAGCTCGATCCGAGCACCGTTGGCCATGGTCACCAGAGCGTTCGCCGGCAGGAAGAAGATTGCAGTGCCGCCACCTGGCAGCTCCACTTCTTCACCCTTCTCGTCAATCAGCTGGATCGCCGGCCGGATATCCTTACCAGCGGCAGGACGCTCCTTGGAATCGATGACCTCCATGGTGGACAGGCCCGTCAATTCGTCGGTCTGGGTGCGGACAGTGATGCCCTGGTCCATGTTGACGAATTTTGCGGTACCACCGGCTTCGGCGATGATCGGGTGGGTGTGCGGGTCCCACTTGGCGACCACAACGCCCGCTTCAACCGCATCACCGTGCTTGACGGAGAGAACAGCGCCGTAGGGCAACTTGTACCACTCACGCTCACGACCCTGGTCATCGGCGATGGCCAGCGCGGAGGAGCGGGAGATTACTACAAGAGTACCGTCGGCCTTCTCGATCGACTTCATGTTGTGCAGACGGACGGTCCCGCCATGCTTGACCTGAATATTGTCGACCGCGGACGCCCGGCTGGCCGCACCACCAATGTGGAAGGTACGCATGGTCAGCTGGGTGCCCGGCTCACCGATAGACTGCGCAGCGATAACGCCCACAGCTTCACCAACGTTTACCTCGTGGCCACGAGCCAGATCACGGCCGTAGCACTTCGAGCAGATACCGTGGCGGGTTTCACAGGTGATCGCAGAGCGAACCCAGACTTCATCCACACCAGCCCGTTCGAGGGTCTCAACGGCCTTCTCGTCCAGCAGGGTGCCGGCTTCAATAACAGCGTTGTCCTTGTCGGTCGGAGTAAACGCATCACGGGCGGTCACACGACCCAGAACCCGGTCACCCAGCGGTACTACAACGTCGCCACCTTCGATGTGCGGCGTCATCAGCAGACCTTCATCGGTACCACAGTCAGGCTCGGTAACGACCAGATCCTGGGAGACGTCTACCAGACGACGGGTCAGGTAACCTGAGTTCGCGGTCTTCAGAGCGGTATCCGCCAGACCCTTACGAGCACCGTGGGTCGAGATGAAGTACTGCAGTACGTTCAGACCTTCACGGAAGTTCGCGGTGATCGGTGTCTCGATGATAGAGCCATCCGGCTTGGCCATCAGGCCACGCATACCGGCCAGCTGACGGATCTGGGCCGCGGAACCCCGGGCGCCGGAATCGGCCATCATGTAAACCGAGTTGAACGACTCCTGCATCAGGTATTCGCCGTCCTCACCCTTCACCGGCTGTCCGTCGGGCCCGATAACCTGTTCCTTGGCCAGACGTTCCATCATGGCCTTGGAAACCTTGTCGTTGGCACGTGACCAGATATCGATAACCTTGTTGTACTTCTCGCCCTGGGTCAGCAGACCGGACGCATACTGGGTTTCGATATCCTTCACCTCAGCGGATGCGGCATCGACCAGCTCGTACTTCTCCGGCGGAATCTCGAAATCGTTGAAACCGATGGAGATCCCGGACACGGTCGCATAGTGATAACCCATGTACATCAGCTGATCCGCGAAGATGACGGTGTCTTTCAGACCGGCATCACGGTAGCAGGTGTTGATCAGGTTAGAGATTGCCTTCTTGACCATCGGCTTGTTGACCAGCTCGTAGGACAGGCCATCAGGCACGATGTCAAACAGCAGAGCACGACCAACCGTGGTATCAACAATCTTGTATTGCTCGGTACGGGAGCCATCTTCGGCAATCGCCACTTCCTTCACGCGAACCTTGACGATCGCCTGAAGGTCGACCTTGCCAGCGCCGTAGGCACGATGCGCCTCTTTGACGTCGGCAAACACCATACCCTCCCCCAGGGCGCTCTTGCGCTCACGGGTCATGTAGTACAGGCCGAGCACCACGTCCTGGGAAGGCACGATAATCGGCTCGCCGTTGGCCGGCGACAGTACGTTGTTGGTGGACATCATCAGCGCACGGGCTTCGAGCTGGGCTTCCAGGGTCAGCGGTACGTGAACCGCCATCTGGTCGCCGTCAAAGTCGGCGTTGTAGGCCGCACACACCAGCGGATGCAGCTGGATCGCCTTGCCTTCGATCAGAACCGGCTCGAACGCCTGGATACCCAGACGGTGCAGGGTCGGCGCACGGTTCAGCATGATCGGATGCTCACGGATGACTTCGTCCAGGATATCCCAGACCACGCCTTCCTCGCGCTCGACCATCTTCTTGGCGGCCTTGATGGTGGTCGCCAGGCCGCGGTGCTCCAACTTGGAGAAAATAAACGGCTTGAACAATTCCAGTGCCATCTTCTTTGGAAGACCACACTGGTGCAGGCGCAGGTACGGACCGACCACGATCACTGAACGACCGGAGTAGTCCACACGCTTACCAAGCAGGTTCTGACGGAAACGACCCTGCTTACCCTTGATCATGTCAGCCAGGGACTTCAGCGGGCGCTTGTTGGTGCCGGTAATGGCCCGGCCACGGCGTCCGTTGTCCAGCAGCGCGTCAACGGCTTCCTGCAGCATCCGTTTCTCGTTACGCACGATGATATCCGGAGCGTTCAGCTCCAGCAGGCGCTTGAGACGGTTGTTCCGGTTGATCACCCGACGGTAAAGATCGTTCAGATCAGAGGTCGCGAAGCGGCCACCGTCCAGCGGTACCAGCGGGCGCAGATCCGGCGGAAGCACCGGCAGCACGGTCATGACCATGTCGCCTGGCTTATTGCCGGAATACAGGAACGCCTCAAGAATTTTCAGACGCTTGCTGAACTTCTTGATCTTGGTTTCGGAGTTGGTCTGCGGAATCTCCTCACGCAGGGCATCGACCTCTTCCTGCAGGTCAATACCTTCAAGGAGCTCCTTGACCGCTTCGGCACCCATGCGGGCGTCGAACTCGTCACCGAATTCTTCCAGGGCTTCATAGTACTGCTCATCGTTCAGCAGCTGGCCCTTCTCCAGGGTGGTCATCCCCGGATCGATAACAATAAAAGACTCGAAGTACAGGACCCGCTCGATATCGCGCAGGGTCATGTCCAGCATCAAACCGATACGGGACGGCAGTGACTTCAGGAACCAGATGTGCGCGACCGGGCTGGCCAGCTCGATGTGGCCCATCCGCTCACGGCGGACACTGGCCAGCGCAACCTCAACGCCACACTTCTCGCAGATAACACCGCGATGCTTGAGGCGCTTGTATTTACCGCACAGGCACTCGTAGTCCTTGATCGGGCCGAAGATCTTGGCACAGAAAAGACCGTCGCGCTCCGGCTTGAAGGTACGGTAGTTAATGGTCTCAGGCTTCTTCACTTCGCCAAAGGACCAGGAACGGATCATGTCAGGCGACGCCAGGCCAATGCGGATAGCGTCGAATTCCTTGCTTTGGTTCTGGCTCTTGAGAAGATTCAGCAAATCTTTCATCAGTAAAAGCTCCGGATGGCGTTAATCTCGGGCGGGCACTGGTCGTGCCCGCTCACGCTGCCAAAAACAATTCGGCTCACTCGGATTCCAGCTCGATGTCGATACCCAGCGAGCGGATTTCCTTGACAAGAACGTTGAAGGATTCGGGCATGCCCGGCTCCATCCGATGATCGCCATCGACAATGTTCTTGTACATCTTGGTCCGACCGTTCACGTCATCAGACTTGACGGTGAGCATCTCCTGCAGCGTGTAAGCTGCACCGTAGGCCTCGAGAGCCCACACTTCCATCTCACCGAAGCGCTGGCCACCGAACTGCGCCTTACCACCCAGCGGCTGCTGGGTAACCAGGCTGTAAGAGCCGGTGGAACGAGCGTGCATCTTGTCGTCGATCAGGTGGTTCAGCTTCAGGATGTACATGTAGCCAACCGTCACCGGGCGGTCGAACATATCACCAGTACGACCGTCATACAGCATGGTCTGACCGGTGGTGCTCAGTCCCGCAAGCTCAAGCATGCGCTTGACCTCGGCTTCCTTGGCACCGTCGAATACCGGCGTTGCCATGGGTACACCGCCGCGAAGGTTGTGGCACATCTCCAGGATTTCCTTGTCGGACAGGGAATCCAGGTCCACCTTGAACACTTCGTCTGAGTGATTGTAGATCTCATCCAGCAGCTTGCGTAATTCAGCCACCTTGCGCTGCTCGTCCAGCATCTGGCTGATACGCTCACCCAGACCCTTAGCTGCAGCACCCAGGTGAGTCTCAAGCACCTGACCTACGTTCATCCGCGAGGGCACACCCAACGGGTTCAGAACCACGTCAACCGTGTTGCCGTGCTCGTCGTAAGGCATGTCTTCGATCGGCATAACCGAGGAAATAACACCCTTGTTACCATGACGACCGGCCATCTTGTCACCCGGCTGGATACGACGCTTGATAGCCAGGTATACCTTGACGATCTTCAGTACGCCCGGTGCGAGGTCGTCGCCCTGCTGAAGCTTGCCTTTCTTGTCGTCAAAGCGTGCTTCGTGTTCCTTCTTGCGGTCTTCCAGACCCTGCTCGGATTTCTCCAGCAGCTCGTTCAGGCTCTCGTCTTTCATCCGGAGCTTGAACCAGTCAGAACGCGGCAGCTCGGCCAGGTAGCTCTCTTCGAGGGTGGCGCCTTTCTTCAGGCCCGGCCCACTGATCACTTCCTGCCCTTTCAACGCACTATTCAGACGCTCGAAAGTCGCACCTTCAACAATCCGGTATTCGTCCTTCAGGTCCTTGCGATACTGGTCCAACTGCTCTTTCTCGATGGACTGGGCACGCTGATCCTTCTCGATACCGTCGCGGGTAAAGACCTGCACGTCGATAACGGTGCCGCGGGTGCCAGTCGGCACACGGGAAGAGGTGTCCTTCACATCAGACGCCTTCTCACCAAAGATGGCACGCAGCAGCTTCTCTTCCGGTGTCAGCTGGGTTTCACCTTTCGGTGTTACCTTGCCTACCAGAATGTCGCCCGGGCCCACCTCGGCACCGATGTAAACAATCCCGGACTCATCTAACTTAGACAGCGCACTTTCACCAACGTTCGGAATATCCGCGGTAATTTCTTCGCTACCCAGCTTGGTATCCCGAGCCACACAGGTCAGTTCCTGAATGTGGATGGTGGTCAGCCGGTCTTCCTGAACCACTTTCTCGGAGATGAGGATGGAGTCCTCAAAGTTGTAACCGTTCCAGGGCATGAACGCTATGCGCATGTTCTGCCCCAGAGCCAGCTCACCCAGATCCACGGACGGACCGTCGGCCAGCACGTCACCACGGGCGATTACGTCGCCCTGACGCACGATGGAGCGCTGGTTGATACAGGTGTTCTGGTTCGAACGGGTGTATTTGGTCAGGTTGTAGATATCCACACCTGCATCACCCGCTTCGGTTTCCTCATTGTTGACACGAACCACTATACGGGCCGCGTCGACACTCTCAATCACACCGCCACGACGGGCCGTTACACAGACACCGGAGTCCTGTGCCACCGTGCGCTCAACGCCGGTACCTACCAGAGGGACCTGGGAACGCAGGGTCGGAACTGCCTGACGCTGCATGTTCGCACCCATCAGGGCCCGGTTGGCGTCGTCGTGTTCCAGGAACGGAATCAGCGATGCGGCAACCGACACTACCTGGCGCGGTGAAACGTCCATGAAGTTGACGCTTTCCGGCGGAGTAACGGTAAATTCGTTCTGATGCCGGACGGTAACCAGCTCGTCGGTCAGACGCTTGGTCTTTTCGTCCATGGCGGCGCTGGCCTGGGCGATGACGTAGTTGCTCTCCTCGATAGCGGACAGGTAAACCACTTCATCGGTTACCACGCCATTCTCAACCTTCCGGTACGGGCTCTCAAGAAAGCCGTAGGAGTTGGAACGGGCGTAAGTCGCCAGCGAGTTGATCAGACCAATGTTCGGACCTTCCGGCGTCTCGATCGGGCACACACGGCCGTAATGGGTCGGGTGTACGTCACGTACCTCAAAGCCCGCACGCTCACGGGTCAGACCACCTGGGCCCAACGCAGAAATACGACGCTTGTGCGTGACCTCGGACAGCGGGTTGTTCTGGTCCATGAACTGGGACAGCTGGCTGGAGCCAAAGAATTCTTTAACCGCGGCAGCCACCGGCTTGGCGTTGATCAGATCCTGCGGCATCAGGCCTTCGCTTTCAGCAAGACTCAGACGCTCACGAACCGCACGCTCAACCCGCACCAGACCAACACGGAACTGGTTTTCAGCCATTTCGCCAACGCAACGAACACGACGGTTACCCAGGTTATCGATGTCATCGACATTGCCCTGGCCGTTACGGATATCGATCAGGGTCTTGAGAACATCGATGATGTCTTCGTGGGTCAGCGTGCCCTCACCTGTGCTCTCTTCACGGCGCAGGCGACGGTTCAGCTTCATCCGGCCAACCGCAGACAGGTCGTACCGCTCTTCGGAGAAGAACAGGTTATTGAACAGATTTTCAGCCGACTCCTTGGTGGGCGGCTCACCCGGGCGCATCATACGGTAGATCTCAACCAGCGCTTCCAGCGGCGTGCGGGTCGGATCGATGCGCAGGGTATCGGACATGAACGGACCACAGTCCAGATCGTTGGTGTAAAGGGTCTCAATTTCCTTCACGCCAGCGTCCAGGATCTTGGTAACCAGCTCTTCCGTCAGCTCGGAGTTACACTCAACCAGAACTTCACCGGAAGCCTGATCGATCATGTCCTTGGCCAGTACGCGGCCGTAAAGGTACTCCGTTGGCACCTCAAGCTCGTTGATTCCGGCTTTTTCAAGCTGCTTGATGTGACGAGCGGTAATACGGCGGCCTTCCTCGACAATCACGTTACCGTCATTGTCTTTGATATCGAAGGTCGCGATGTCGCCACGCAGACGGCTCGGTACCAGCTCCAGCTTGCACACTTCCGCGCCCAGGCTGAACTTACTGGTTTCGAAGAACATCTCGAGCATCTGCTCAGAGGTGTAGCCCAGGGCACGCAACAGAATGGATGCCGGGAGCTTACGACGACGGTCGATACGAACGAACACGGAGTCCTTCGGATCAAACTCGAAGTCCAGCCAGGAACCACGGTAAGGAATCACCCGGGCAGAATACAATAGCTTGCCTGAGGAGTGGGTCTTGCCCTTGTCGTGATCGAAGAACACACCCGGAGAACGGTGGAGCTGGGAAACAATAACGCGCTCGGTACCGTTGATAACGAAGGTACCGTTCTCGGTCATCAGGGGCATTTCGCCCATGTAGACTTCCTGCTCTTTAATGTCCTTGATCGCCTTGTTGGACGATTCCTTATCGTAAATGATAAGGCGGACCTTCACCCGCAGCGGCGCTGCATAGGTTACGCCCCTAAGCTGGCATTCCTTGACATCAAAAACCGGCTCGCCAATACGGTAACTAACGTATTCGAGCGCGGCATTGCCAGAGTAACTGACAATCGGGAATACGGATTTGAATGCTGCGTGAAGACCGGTTTCCCGGCGGTCTTCAGGAGCGGCTTCCATTTGGAGGAAGTCCCGGAACGAATCCAGCTGAATAGACAGCAAATAGGGGACGTCCATCACGGAAGGCAATTTACTAAAATCTTTGCGAATCCGCTTTTTCTCAGTGTAGGAGTAAGTCATCTGCATTCCCCAGCTTTAGACCTGATACCTGGTATCAAGAAGCAACCATTGTTCTGCTTCGGGGCCGAATTGCTCGGCTTATCGCGCCGTCTTGAACAAGACTCTGGCTGTAGGTTATAGATCTGACATCAACCTGCAATTGCTCACCAGACTCTATAGCATATACAACAGAAAAAGGCCGGTGGCCCAAAGCCACCAGCCTGTCCATGCTTATCGCACGGTTTCGATCAACAGCCGACTCTTACTTGAGCTCAACAGAAGCGCCTGCTTCCTCGAGCTTCTTCTTGGCTTCTTCAGCGTCGTCTTTGCTAGCTGCTTCCTTGATCACGGAAGGAGCGCTGTCGACCATTTCCTTGGCTTCTTTCAGACCCAGGCCGGTCAGTTCACGAACGGCCTTGATTACGTTTACTTTCTTCTCACCAGGACCGGTAAGTACAACGTCAAACTCGGTCTGCTCTTCAGCAGCGGCTTCGCCACCACCAGCAGCAGCCGGAGCAGCAGCAACGGCTGCAGCGGCAGAAACACCGAATTTCTCTTCCATTGCTTCAACCAGCGCAACAACGTCCATTACGCTCATTTCAGCAATTGCGTTCAAAATGTCTTCGTTAGACAGAGCCATGACTTTCTCCCAAAAATATAAAAAATGGTGTTCAACAGAATCAAGCAGCTTCTTGCTTCTGGTCGCGAACTGCCGCTACAGCACGAGTCACTTTCGAAGGAACTTCGTTCAGTGTCCGTGCCAGCTTGGTGATCGGTGCCTGTGTTACAGCAGCCAGCATCGTCAGCGCTTCGTGACGTGTTGGCAGCTTGGCAAGACGGTCGATCTGGTCTGCACCCATCAGCTCTCCGCCGACGGCCAGGCCTTTAATCTCGAACGCTTCTTTCTCTTTGGCAAAATCCTTCAGCAGACGCGCTGCCGCGCCCGGATCTTCCATAGAGAATGCCAGAATGGTAGGACCAACCAGAGCTTCGTCGATACACTCAAACTCGGTACCGCGAATCGCGATCTTCGCCAGGTTGTTACGAACAACCTTCAGACGCACGTTTTCGGCACGAGCTTTGGCACGAAGCGCCGTCATGTCACCAGAGGTAACACCACGGTAGTCAGCCATCACCACAGACAGAGCACCACCGGCAGTCTCGTTGACTTCAGCGACGATCGCTTTCTTGTCTTCGAGTCTAATTGCCACTGGATTTCTCCTCGATTTCGCCGGGTCTTCCCGGCAAACCCACATATACCCCTCGCGGGGCTCCTAACGGTGTTTGGGTTCAGAGAGAACGTCTTCACACCGTCTGCGCAGGCGTTGCTTTAACCCTTGCAGCACTTCCGGTCAGACCGGAAGTGCTTCGGGGGCCTGCGGTCTTTGACAGCCTTGGCTTCCGCCCAGACTACAAAGTAACCACCAATCAAAGGATCAAATAGCGAGACCGCTCTGATCGATAGTCAGGCCAGGACCCATAGTCGAGGAAATGGTGATCTTCTTGAGATACACACCTTTCGCCGACGACGGCTTGGCCTTTTTCAGATCTGCTACCAGAGCTTCAAGGTTTTCCTTGATGTTCTGGGCAGAGAATTCAACGTTACCCAGCGGAGCGTGGATAATGCCGTTCTTGTCGGTGCGGTAACGAACCTGACCGGCCTTGGCGTTTTTGACTGCAGTCTCGACGTCAGGGGTCACAGTACCCACCTTCGGGTTCGGCATCAGGCCACGGGGACCAAGAATCTGGCCCAGCTGACCAACAACACGCATGGCGTCCGGAGTAGCGATAACTACGTCGAAATCCATGTTGCCTTTTTTAACTTCGTCCGCCAGATCGTCCATTCCCACGATGTCTGCACCAGCAGCCGTTGCTTTTTCAGCGTTGGCGCCCTGGGTAAACACAGCAACACGAACGGTCTTGCCAGTGCCGTGAGGCAGAACAGTGCTGCTACGAACAACCTGATCGGATTTACGTGCGTCAACGCCCAGATTGACAGCAACGTCGACAGACTCCTTGAACTTCACGTTCTGGCCCAGTTCAACCAGCAGTGCAACTGCCTCGTCTACAGAGTAGGAACGGGTAGAGTCTACCTTTTCACGAATAAGCTTCTGACGCTTGCTCAGCTTTGCCATGTTACAGGCCCTCCACGTTCAGGCCCATGCTGCGGGCTGTTCCTGCAATGGTACGTACCGCTGCGTCCATGTCGGCTGCAGTCAGATCCGGCTCTTTGGTCTTGGCAATCTCTTCAAGCTGCTCACGGGTCACGGTACCGACCTTGTCAGTGTTCGGACGACCAGAGCCACTCTTAATACCAGCAGCCTTCAACAGAAGAACCGGTGCAGGCGGAGTCTTGGTAATAAAGGTAAAGCTACGATCACTGTAGACGGTGATCACAGTCGGAATCGGCAGACCAGGCTCCATGTCCTGGGTCTGGGCGTTGAACGCCTTACAGAATTCCATGATGTTCACGCCACGCTGACCCAGTGCGGGACCAACGGGGGGGCTCGGGTTGGCCTTACCGGCAGCAACCTGAAGCTTGATGTACGCTTCAATCTTCTTTGCCATGATAGCTCTCCTATGGGTTCAAACGCCTTTCGGCTCCCCGGTTTTTACAACTGCTAACAGCAGACACAAAAAGCCCGCGTCGCTTTAGCGCGCGAGCTTTCAGATTTCTCGTTGCCGATCAGTCTTTTTCGACCTGCCCAAACTCCAGCTCTACCGGAGTTGAACGCCCGAAAATAAGAACGGCAACCTTGACCCGACTCTTGTCGTAGTCGACTTCTTCAACCACACCATTGAAGTCCGCAAAGGGACCTTCAACAACGCGAACAATCTCACCCGGCTCGAACAGAGTCTTCGGCTTGGGCTTATCCGCACCACTTTCCACCCGACGCAGGATCGCTTCCGCTTCCTTCTCGGTGATCGGCGCGGGCTTATCCTTGGTACCACCAATAAAGCCAAGGACTCGCGGAGTATTCTTCACAAGGTGCCACGTCGCATCGTCCATTTCCATCTGGACCAGTACGTACCCGGGATAGAACTTGCGCTCACTCTTGCGCTTCTTCCCTTCTCGCATCTCGACGACTTCCTCGGTCGGAACCAGGATTTCGCCGAAACGGTCTTCCATCTCGTGCAGCGCAACGCGCTCCTTGAGAGTGCGCATTACCTGCTTTTCAAAGCCAGAATACGCATGAACGACGTACCAGCGCTTAGCCATTGCCCACTCCTGTTAACCGATAAACCCGGCGACCAGCCAACTGATCAGCGAGTCCATACCCCACAACAACAGAGCCACAACCAGCACAAACACTACAACGATAGCTGTCGTCTGCACGAGCTCAGGCCTGGTGGGCCATACCACTTTCCGGATCTCTACTCTCGCTTCCTTCAACAGCGTCGCGAAACGACGGCCGCGGTCGGTTTGGAGGGCAACAAGCGCCGCCACAATGGCGAGACCTACAAGAGCCAGAACCCGATACAGCAGAGACTCGGCACTAAAATACTGATTCCCCACCACACCGATGGCGATCAGAACGAAAACAACCAGCCACTTCAGGAAATCGAAACGGCTGGCTGACTGAACGGCTTTTGACTCCATAGGAATCAACTTATGTATCCGGATGTTAAAAAATGGCAGGCCAGGAGGGAATCGAACCCCCAACCTGCGGTTTTGGAGACCGCTGCTCTGCCAATTGAGCTACTGGCCTGCACCGAAACAACTCAGCGCACTTACTCTCGAGCCTATTACTCGATGATCTTGGAGACTACGCCGGCACCAACGGTACGGCCGCCTTCACGAATCGCGAAGCGCAGACCATCTTCCATGGCGATCGGAGCAATCAGGGTAACACTCATCTTGACGTTGTCACCCGGCATAACCATTTCCACACCTTCCGGCAGTTCGCAAGAACCGGTTACGTCGGTGGTACGGAAGTAGAACTGCGGACGGTAGCCCTTGAAGAACGGAGTATGACGACCACCTTCTTCTTTGGACAGTACGTACACTTCGCACTCGAACTTGGTGTGCGGAGTGATGGAGCCCGGAACCGCCAGAACCTGACCACGCTCAACGTCGTCACGCTTGGTACCACGCAGCAGTGCACCAATGTTCTCACCCGCACGACCTTCGTCGAGCAGCTTGCGGAACATCTCAACACCAGTACAGGTAGTCTTGACGGTGTCTTTCAGACCAACGATCTCAACTTCGTCACCAGTCTTGATAACGCCACGCTCAACACGACCGGTTACTACGGTACCACGGCCAGAGATAGAGAAGACGTCCTCGATCGGCATCAGGAACGGCTGATCGATCGCACGCTCCGGCTCGGGGATGTAGTCATCCAGAGCTTCTACCAGCTTCTTGACAGCGGTAGTGCCCATCTCGTTGTCGTCTTTGCCTTCCAGCGCCATCAGCGCGGAACCGGTGATGATCGGAGTGTCGTCACCCGGGAAGTCGTACTGACTCAGCAGATCACGAACTTCCATCTCGACCAGCTCGAGCAGCTCTTCATCGTCTACCATGTCCGCTTTGTTCAGGAACACAACGATGTAAGGTACACCAACCTGACGGGACAGCAGGATGTGCTCACGAGTCTGCGGCATGGGGCCGTCAGCTGCGGAACAAACCAGGATCGCGCCGTCCATCTGCGCCGCACCAGTGATCATGTTCTTCACATAGTCAGCGTGGCCCGGGCAATCTACGTGAGCGTAGTGACGGGTCGGAGAATCGTACTCAACGTGGGAGGTGGCGATGGTGATACCACGCGCACGCTCTTCCGGTGCGTTATCGATCTGGTCAAACGCACGGCTCTCACCGGTACCGAAAACTTCGTGACATACACGAGTCAGAGCTGCGGTCAGAGTGGTCTTACCATGGTCAACGTGACCAATGGTGCCCACGTTCAAGTGCGGCTTATTACGTTCAAACTTTGACTTAGACATTCGACCAATCTCCCTAATCAACCAGGATCGTAACGTTGACCGGATAAATAATGGAGCTCATGGGCGGATTTGAACCGCCGACCTCACCCTTACCAAGGGTGTGCTCTACCAACTGAGCTACATGAGCATTGCAAAACAAATTGGAGCGGGCAGCGGGAATCGAACCCGCGTCATCAGCTTGGAAGGCTGAGGTAATAGCCACTATACGATGCCCGCGAGCAATTTAGTGGTGGAGGGGGCAGGATTCGAACCTGCGAAGGCGATGCCGTCAGATTTACAGTCTGATCCCTTTGGCCACTCGGGAACCCCTCCGAGTCGGATTCGCTTACGCAAATCCGTCAAAACTTAAAGTGGAGCTGGCGGACGGAATCGAACCCCCGACCTGCTGATTACAAGTCAGCTGCTCTACCAACTGAGCTACGCCAGCTCACATTCGCCTCGTCAGCGAGGGCGGTATACTACGGATTTTTTTCTGGCGTTGCAACACCTTCACAAGGCCTGATTTCAACGAAATCAAAATTGCTGCCGTAATCCGCTTTCACCGCCTGAACCAGTTCCTCAGCGAGTTCCGGTTCAGCCTCAAAAGAGAGCGCGTAGCTTATCTGATTTCGGGGGAAGTTGACCAGTACCGCATTAAGATTCTGGCGTTTTTTTTCTTCCAGCACGGAAATTGCAGATTCCCGGGACTCGAACAGGCCCAGGGAAATGGCATTGCGATTCTCTCCCTCAGTAACCAGGTAGGAATCAATGCCCTGACGTTGAATGTCGCGGAACTGCCGCAACGCAACATCTTCAGGCTGGGGCGGGATAAGAACCCAGTGCAAGGGCGGCAACTCTCTCTCGACTTCCTCAACGGTAAAACCTGCCTCTTCAGCAAGGGGCTGATTATCCACGAGCCTGTGAGCGCGCTCCGCACTTTCTATCCAGCCAAGGCGCACACAGGAGGGCCCAGACTGGCCCGTCGCCTCGCCAACCTCGACATTCCGGGGCTCCGATGATTTCAGGCTGGCCACCCTCGGCAAACTGCCACTGGCGACTTTGGCCATTCCGCCCGAAGGCCCGGCGAAGTCTGGCAGGTAATAAATACCAATACTCACCAGGACCAGCACAAACGCCAACCACCTCATTCGGATGCATCCTCGGCATGGATCGCACGCAAGCCAGACAACACAAGGTCAGGGCGATGGACACCAGACAGGCCAAGACCGATCAGGCGGTTCGCGTCGCCGCCAGTCACCAACACATCAGACAGGCTGTGCTTACGAACGTCAGCGATAACCCGCTCGACCATGGCACCGGAAAGCCAGGCAAGACCGTGGTTCACGCATTCGCCGGTACTTCTGCCCGGGTCTGTCGCCAGCTCCTGATCGGGGTCGAACCAGATTCGCGCCGCATCGGTCCTGAGGCTCCGCAACATCATCTGTAGTCCAGGAAGGATATAACCGCCCAGATGCCGGCCACGCGAATCCACATAATCGACGGTGACGGCACTGCCGGCATCTACCACCACGAAGCCCTGTTTGTGGTCGAGCCAGGCGCCATACATGGCATGCCATCGATCTGCCCCCATTCTCGAGACATCCTGGTAGGCATTTACCAGACCGTTACGGGCCTGCTCGGACCAGTAAAACTGCACCGGCGCAGGACAGAGCTTTGCAAGAGAATCCAGCAAATAAGCGCGTCGTTCCTCGGAAGCAACGGTGGATATGGCAACACTGCTGACGTGCCTGATGAGCTCTCCGACTGAGCTCACTGGATTCTCCTCTTCCAGTGAACCTGTGCCTGATACCAGGGTGCGGCCCTGATCATCGAGACACCATTTCAACCGGGTATTGCCTGCATCAATAAAAAGCTTCATGGCATCACTCGCAGACTGATTTCCCCTGCGCGTACCGGAACAACTCCGGTTTGGGTCCGGATCTGATAATTCCCGGCGTCATCAATACCGCAGCCGACGCCTTCCACATCACCGCCTCGAGCCTGAAGCGGTTTTCCCATAAAGATGTCCCGGCGCTGCCAGGGCTCCCGGAAATCTGCGAAACCGACATCTGAAAACAGGGGTACCACATCCAGAACGGCATCGATAATGGCGCTGGCGACCTGGTTCCGCGACCAGTCCGTTTCGGGGCAAACCCTGGCAAGGCTGCTCCAGGGCTGATCGACACCGTCGGCCCGGGACATGTGGACATTCAGGCCAATGCCGGCAATCACTTGCACAACCCCCTCCTCCAGCTCGCCCTGCAGTTCCACCAGAATGCCGCCAAGCTTTCCGTCGGGCAGAAATATATCGTTTGGCCATTTGAGCCCAACCTCTGGCACTCCGAGTCGCTCAAGTGCATTGGCTACCGCAACACCCAGTACCAGGCTCAATCCATCCAGTACCCCGAAGCCACCGTGGAAAGTCAGCCCCATACTGAGGTACAGGTTCTCGCCCCGAGGGCTTTGCCATACTCGTCCACGTCGCCCGCGCCCCGAGGTCTGGCAGTCGGCCATGACCACCGGAATACCTTTTGTCCCGGCCGTAATCTGCCGGACCACTTCGGCATTGGTTGAATCCACTTCATCAAGCACGGTCAGCGCCAACTCCTCTTCCCGGCCGGAAGCAATTCCATCAAGCACCGCCACACGGTCGAGCAGGTCAACCCTCGATACCAGCTGATACCCGCGCCCACGGATCGTGGCAATATCAGCACCTTCGTCCATTGCCCGACGGATCTGCTTCCAGATCGCCGTGCGACTGACCCCGAGTTTTTCGGCCAACGCAGCCCCCGAGTGGACCTGTCCGTCACTGAGCAACTCTATAAGTGCTTTGGATTTCATAACACGCATCCAGCCATGAGAGTGGGTAAGGCCGGATTAAACACCAGGGGAAGGAAAAAGACAAAGTCGGCAGCCGGCCTTTGCGAAATGGCTGCCGACAAATCAGGGAATCGGTGTTGCGGTGAGGTTCGCCTTGATATCAAAGTTCTGCATTTTCACACCATATACGGCAGTCTGTGCACCACCAACCGGATGGACCAGATCGATATTATTGATGGAGAGTTCCTTGAACTGGCTCCTCGCTTTCACCGCAAAACCGAGCGGTCGATTTTCGGTTTCCTGGAGGGTCGGATTGGCGACATAGCGGTAACCTGCCGCTGATGAGCCATCCATGATTTTCTCGTCACCCCGATTGCCAACCACGCCCATAGCGTCCGGACCGCCTGCCTTTTTCACGACCCGGGTCTGGTAGACATCCACGGAGAGATCGGTGCGCACGCCAAACGAGTTGTCGTCGACACCGTCACCATCGAAGTCGCCGCCGTCGCTGGTGTGGATATCATTCAGAACCAGACGCGTGCCCGTTCCGTTCATGGCTTCGCCAGCGCCATTGGTTTGCCGATTGGTTTCCCACGTCAGGGCGTTTTTCCGGGACTCTCCGGCGGCCTTGGCAAATACTTGCTTCAGGCGGACAGTCAGCCCTTCCTCACCCCGAGTTTCCCAGACGCCTCCGGAGTCGGCACAGGCCGATGGGCTATCGCCCATGCCACCGGCACAGACATCACCGGCACCTCCGGGCACGACCGTCATACTGCTGCCGGTCTCGTATTTCTGAACCACGAAACGACCGAAACTCCGGCCTGATTCCTTGTCGCCGATCCGCAGGTTGCCGATGTCCATGGTGCTCCAGGCTTCACCTTTGATAATCGCAAGCCCCTCCTGAGTGACATCGACCGTCATATCCCTAACGTGGGAGTCGTAATCCAGCTCGGTAATCCAGAGACCCTTCTGGGGGACCTCACCGTTACCCTCATCATAGGGCACTGCGATAATTGCGGCCTTGCCATCCCGAATCCGGACATCGGAATTGATGGTAATACCCTCACCTGAGGCACCACCCGCACCAAGTGTCATATGGCCATCCAGCTCGAACTCATAGGCGGGATAGAAGCCCAGCGCGAGCAGCAGTTCCGTGCCCCCCTGCAAGGGGGCATCTTCACTGCCTATCCGCAGGCCATTGATCCGGTAACCCGCACGGATGCCCTCAAAGCCGATGCGCAGACCATCGAAGAATTCTGTGCCGTTGATTACGCCATCCCGAGTCACGTTGACCGTTACATCGCCCTGCCCCCACGACTGCAGGCCGCTGAAGATCACCCTGTTTCCGTCTTCCGTATAGCTGAAATCGGCCAGGCGCAGACTCCATTCCGTCGCAAGCCGCAAGCCCTGGGGGCCGGCATCAGGGTGGCCACCCCCCTGCAGATAGATCGCATTGGAGTAATTGCGGCCATTGAACACCTGGTCCTCAAGCAGAAAGCTGACATTCACCTCTCCGATACTTTGTCCATTGCCGCCCATCTCAATGGCACCGATGTTGAACTGCCCATCCATGGAGCCAAGGGTCAGGGCAAGTGCCGGCCGATTCTCCCAGTCGGTCGCCACATCGAGCCTGAGATCATTGATGCGGTAGGCGCCGGTGATGTCCCGAAGCGCAAGGGCCCTCCCGTCATCCTTATAGAGAAAGGAGGCCGAATGAATAACGGTCTCATTATCGATTCGAAGGCCCTCACCGGAGCGCCCGCCGGCAGTAATTCTGGTGTTGGATGAAAGGTCATAGCTTCCACTCAGACTGCCATAACTGGGTAGCAGCTGACCGGTGCCGGAATCGACGGATACTCCATGGTTCAGAGGGTTGCCGCTGAAACGAATTGCACCGACAGCCCACTCTCCCGTAATCCTGGGCGCATTCAAGGCCAGAGTGTCGCCAACCACATCCAGCGTTATCCCCAGCGCCTCCACGTTCATGGTGATATCGTCCAGGAAAACTTCATTGCCGTTGGTGCGGTATCCCAGACGACCACCGGTCATGGTGTAGGCAGAATCAAAGGTATACCCGCCGCCTCCAACGGAGCCACCCTGGCTGATATTCAGATAACCCGCCAGGGAATGGTCGAAGAAGACACTTCCCATGCTGACTCCCGGCGCACCGGCGAGGCGGATATCGCCGAACTCGATTCTCCGGTCCTCAACCAGGTAGTCGAGGTTGAGGGACGCATCTTCCTCAATATCGACTCGAACCAGATGAAATGCCTGCCCTGAAGAATCGATTGCTGAACCAACCCGGAACCCTTCCAGATGAATGCCGTTACCATCGTCAAAGTACGATAACCGATCGGCGGCCAGGCCAAGGTCCAACTCCATGGTCAAGCCACTCTGGCCACTGATGTTGGCCAGCGCAGAATCGTCCAGGCTTTTCATGTCGGCAACCACCGACGGGGTGATGATCACCCAGACCAGCCCACTGGCTATCAAGGCAGCTGGCTTGATTCTGTTTGAAGCACTCACAGCCCTCACCCCCTCCATGATTACGGATTACCTGCCGGAAACACGAGCAGGTTGCCTTCCATCACAACCTCCCCCCGCATATCTACAGAAAATATGTCGGTCTGCTGAAAACCCGGATCGGTGGGGCGAGCGGTGCTGCTTGCGGATATCTTGAATTGAACATCGTTAAACCGGACGGTATTGGGCAGCCCCAGCTCCAGGACATCCCGATTGAACAGCTCCCCATCGCCGCCAAACCCCGAATCAACTTTGCGTACCCTCAGTGTCAGCCCCTCAAACGCGAAATTGCCGCGGATATCATCAAGAACCATCCATCCCCCGTTTTCCTTGAACCGGTAGGCGAAGCGGGCGCCACACTTTTTGTCGGCATCGTCACAGCGTCCGAAATAGCTGTTTTCAACCGGACCACCCATTTCATTGATGCTGATGTCGCCGGACAGGTAGATCCCCCCCTGGCCCGAGATCCCTGAAAGCGCTTCATCACCGAGACGGGAGAGTTCCGCAAGGGTCGGTGGTGGAAGCAGCAAAACATAGAGAGCGAGCGACGTTCTTTGCAGGATGGCTATCATTGGCTCAGATCCCTCGTTTTGATGTTCAGATGCTGTATAAGCATTCCCTGTACACGGGCAGAGCCGAAATCACGGTCGCCAACACTGAAATTCCCGATCTTCAGGTTGCTGCGGAATTCCGGATTGGTGTAATAGGACTCGTAGAAATCCCAGGCTTCAGCATCGCTGCTTGCCCTGAGACCGTCGGCGCCAATCTCGCCCGGCTGGGGACGCCGGATCGCAGCCACTTCCACTACAAAGTTTCCACTGCCATCAACGTCGAAGAATACCGGCTGAAGCTGGTTGCCAATCGCCAGCTCCAGCGCAAAATCGCTCATCCGAATTCGGGAGCCGCAGCTGGAGCCGTCCTGGGCGCAGGCGTTTATCGAAAGCTCCGGAGAATAAAAATTGAGCTTGAACTGCCCCACCATCTGACGCCGATCGTTGTCGCCCCAGAGACGCAGATAGCTACCGTCGATGACAGCACTCTCTGCGTGAATGTTGATATTGGCAGATCGGTCGTCACCAACCGCCACGTTCATCTGCATGCCAACATCCGCACGCTCTCCGATGTAATCCGCCGTCGCCGGGCGGCTCGAACAGGTACCACTTCCGGGACCAGCGGCGGAATCCATGCAATCGTAACCCTGCCCGGCAGCAACTTTGGTACTGGCCGCAAACTCCAGAACCGCCTTATTGGCGATTCCAATATCATTGCCATCCACCACATCAATGCGCCAGGGATTGAGAAGCCTCCCCAGATTGACCGGCCCCAAAGTCTCGCCGTAGTTGCTATTGGCCCCGGAGATGTAAAGGTGGTTCACCGTAATATCGACATCACGTCCATCTGTACTCTTGATTCCCCCGATTCGAAAAATCCGTGCCTGCTCTCCGGAGGCATCCGGCTCATCCGTTCCATGGGAGAATTTGAAATTCTCCAACACCAGGCCGATGCCGGCTCCATCAATCGCGGACATTTCAGTTTCCGAAAGGCCCTGAAGCTCTGCCTCAACCTGCTCGGGCACAGTCAGAACGGCCGCCATCATGAAAAGGACGCGCGCGGAAACGGGAAGCTGACTGAAAGCGGACCATTTCATAAGAAACTCCTTAGAACAGACCCTTGCCGCGGTCGATGTATTCGGTGCGGTAACGCTGGGTACCATAGAGCGCTTCATTGAGATTCACTTCAGTCGCTCCGTTCGGGATATTGAAGAACGCTCCTGATGTTGCCCTGATGAAATCCTCCGGCGTGAAGTCTGTTTTCTTTACATCTTTCAGCCAGTCCAGATCCTTGGTCTGGAATGAAATAAAGGCGCCATCGACCGGGCCTGTAATACGTCGCTCGCCGTTCACCTCGCCGACTTCGCCTACCGGGAAGCTGTTGTAGATATCCAGGTCGAAGCAGGAGTCTATTCCCAGCACAAGACAGTCCTGGGCATAGACGTATATGTCACCGCCGGAACAGCTGAAAAAGGAACAATCGGGAACTTCAATGCGGGAGCTCGATCCCCAGCCGATCAGGTTCTTTACCGACCATCGGGTAAAACCGCTAGCGCCCTCAAGAATGAAACGCTCACCATTTGGAATGCCAATGTATTCGGCTCTTATGGGATCCAGCTCGCCAATGTTTGGATCACCCTCCGCGCCATAGACCAACTCAGCTTTGGTAGATAAGGGACTTCCACCCTCAAGGAGAGGCGTCAATAGAACAATCAGTTGATCAAATAGGTTACCGGAGGAGTTTGCCTGGGAAAGCCCCTCACCACGATCAATGATATCCACGTTTACATTGCCGGTCAGGGTTTCAATCTTGCCAGAGAGGACACCCATGGATTCGCCGAAGCCCAGACGGAAACCGACAACTTCTTCCGTCTGTTCGTCGAAGGCAAACTCCAGGAACGGATTCTCGATAGTAAACGGGACTATCTCACCCTCGGCATAGGTACTGCCATCTGGCTTTCGTTGTTTCGGGGCTTTGGGGTTAGCGTCAAAGTAGGCCTGGTTGTTTATATAGCCAAGGGCGAAATCCTCGATATAGACATCCGAAGTGCCCGGCTTCTCTCCATCCCGTTCGTAACGGCCCATTTCAAGGACATCCACATTGGTCTGGATGTCGATATCCATTCCAAGATTGATCCGGGTATAGGCGGTATTGTCGTTGGCATCAGGATGATACTGGCGGTCAACCGAGACAAATGCCTGACCCGTGACTTCAGACATTTGTTGATCTGAAATCGGGCGCAGTTCGGCGTTGACCCCCGAGGCCAGTAAAGGCAGGAGGAGAAGCGAAGGAATTATTTTACTCATAGTCACATCTCACCGCTGCCGCTTTTTGTTGTTGGCGGCTGATTTAAAGATGACTGATGAGCGTCTCTGAGGCTGGCTTGGATTTTTGATGTTGTTTTAGCCAGTTCTTTTACAGAAGTGTAACTCCAGTTACATGTTGTCACTGTGCGCAGCGTCATGGTTTTGGCATTTGCCAAATTTCAGGCAATAAAAAACCCCAGCATCGAGGATGCTGGGGTTTCTGGTATTAGGAGCCTGACGATGACCTACTCTCACATGGGCAACGCCACACTACCATCGGCGCTGGTCTGTTTCACTTCTGAGTTCGGGATGGGATCAGGTGGTTCCAGACCGCTATGGTCGTCAGGC
>Ga0208156_1000090_pt1 | contig 52388 bp, 49 predicted proteins | sample 1_EtaG_FD_184073 | JGI IMG/M metagenome (GOLD analysis project Ga0208156, IMG submission 184073) | Marine viral communities from the Subarctic Pacific Ocean - 1_ETSP_OMZ_AT15124 metaG (SPAdes) (version 2) | ecosystem: Environmental > Aquatic > Marine > Oceanic | place: Pacific Ocean | collected...
TGGCTTCTAATGTTTTGTGATCAAGTTTACGACCGTCATCGTGGCGCATGTGTGTAAATATCCGATAAGCTTGGCGAACGGAGCCTACATTATAAATGATGTTCGCTTACTTTCGAACCCATTAGTATATTCTTGTAACCAGTTTTATATTCCTCATCAAACTCCAATAATCGAATTCCAGATAATGCCTTTAGTCCAGATTTGTATCGGTAATACCTTTCTCTGTTTAGATTTACCTGGTGCTCAATATCATCAAAACTGGCAAGCGTCATTGCTGCATGAATTTCATTTAACTTTGCATTCATACTATGTGTAAAAGTCACAGTGTCCTTTGCCGTGAACCCAAAAGTTCTCATGGATGCCAAGCGTGTTGCGAGCTTTTCATTGTTGGTTGTTAGATATCCACCACCAAATCCGTTGAACAATTTACAAGCATGCAAGGAGAAGCACTCGGCATCTCCAAAAGTCCCAATTTTTCCAGAACTCGTCGTTTCATAAACGGACTCTACTGAGTCAAAAAGAATAGGAATTTTGTATTCATTAGCCAGACTCGTTAATTGTTCAATATCAGCACAATTTACTATCGGATGAGCCGCAAGGATGATTGCGGTATTTTCATTGATACAGGGTTCAACGGTTTCAGCAGTCATAGATAGGGATGACTGATCCACCTCACAAAAATGGGGTTTTAAGTTAACCCATGAAGCTATATCTGCCATCCGGCGATATGTAAGTGAAGGCATGATAATTTCAGCCCTACCCGGCAACGCAAGTGCTCGGATCGCAAGTGTCAGAGCCCAAAACCCACTGGAAAAACTGACACAATATTCGGCATCATGAAATTCTGCGAGCCTTTTCTCCAATAATTTTACATTCGGTCCATTATTCGTGTACTGATTTTGGTCAAAGAAAACTCTGGAATAATCTAAAAATTTCTCAATATTTGGTTGTAAAAGGTTTGATGTTGACTTGGGAGTGGAAAATAATCTTTCTCCTCCAAAGACAGCCATGTTATCAACGGTACTTTTTTTAATCATGTTGTACTTGCGTAGGTTAGATGTCAGAGTTTTCTAGAAATCTTTCAAGCTCAGTACCTTTAACCTCTTCAACGCATGCGCTAATTATTGAAGGATGAAGTTCTGAATGCCATCGACTTAGAGAGGCTTTTTTATACACAGAGCGTTTGTTGTCATCATGTTTACTCTGAGACATTTTAATGAATTCATCAGTTTGCTCCCCATAAGAAAGCCCAAAATATTCAAAAAGATTTTTTATTACATAGTGTGTATCACTAACCAAATTCTCATATTTAAGGATCTTGAAACGCTCCGGATACTGTCTGCTCAACTCCAATGCTTGCGAATTTACCCATTTCCAATCATCAAAACCCCAAAATTCTCCGGGTCCAGTTTTTCTGCAATTTCCTGTACGCCACTCCAGTAAAGGATCTGCATCAATTGGAAACTCATGTGGGTTAGTAAGCCATGAATGAATCGTTGCACAAGGATGACGTACAAGATGAACAAACCGGACATCTTCACTAAGCTCGAGCATCTTTGGAATTAGGTCATGAAACCGGGTTGATTTTATGAACAAATAGTCCGGTGACTCATTCTTATTGTTGAATGTGGGGACAAGCCCCTTTTTACGAAGGTAATGTTGGTCTAAATATTCTGACTCAGTGTTGTAGACATCTCTAAAAAATTTAGTCCAATCATCCTGGGAGCTATTAATATCCAAAGCATTCTTAAACTCATATGAAAATAGTGGACAAAATTTCAATCTGACATCTGGTGAGGATGCAAATATTTGGGAAAGCCATGTTGTGCCTGAACGCGGCATACCTGAAATCCAATTTACCTTCATATCAGTGTTTAAACTCATCTACTTAAAACTATGTCGAAGCGATAATGTGAAGCATAATAAGCCTGTGGCATTTGATGTGACTTAGCATTCCACCCACAACGATTAGCTAACTCTATAAATTCAGCTTCAGCTCTCCATATACCAATTGGTGAATCAGCCTCATCCTCAATTCCTGGCTCAATCACTCGGTCGCCAAAGAATTGAAGCATTTTTACCTTATCAGGACAATTACCAATAAATGCCTTTTTTACATTTGGAAAGTTATCGGCAAGCAGTGATAACAATCTTTCAGCCCTATGAGTTTCAAGGTATGAAAACGAGCCGTAACAGACCATTTTAGTGAACTTTTCCGGGATTAAGGGATTCTCACAAAACTCAATTACATCGCTTAAAATGTATGAATGATTTGGTGGATCCGCAAAATGTTCATTTGCCACCTTGATTAAATATTCTGAGAAATCGACACCCAAGCCACCGTTACAATGCTCAAGCAATAATGATGTCAGTGCGCCATTGCCACAGCACAGGTCTAATAAAAAATCATCCTCTTTCAGTTCAAGCTGCTCGAGAACAGCCGTCACAATCATATCTATCTGATCTTGTGAAACTGGCTTACCATTAACCGTGCGCTTTACTTGTCCCCAAAAGTCATCAGGCTGACATGTTTTTGGATGTTTTTTATAAAAACTGAATTTTTCTTTATCCATTTATCGGGCCTGGTATAAATTTCCCTAGAAGTGGCAACTTTACTTTAAGCTCATTCATGCGAGCATAAAGCCTATATTTTATTGGTGTTGCACGCTTGAGCTTAGCCGTTATTTCTAAATTGGATTGCTTTTGTTGTTCTGGTGTTTTGCTTGTCCAAACACCCTTTCCAGTGACGCGGTAGCAACTCATCACTTTATCAATATTATGCATTTTCATGCCACTTGCCAGCATCATGCGCGCAAGTATGACATCACCTGAGGCATAACTTTTTCTGAAGTCCGGGGGTAAAAAGAAACCTTTATCAAGATAGATGTTACGCCACACAATACTTGTGGTATGAACATAAAAACGGTATCGATTGGATAGCAACATCGTATCCATAATATTCCAGTCCTCACAATCAGGCTTGATTATTGATTCGGAGCCATCCAACTCATTGCGCATCACGGTATTACAACTACACCCGACGTATTCATTATTATCGTCTAAAAAGGAGAGCTGTTGATTGAGTTTAGTCGGTGTTGTCCAGTAATCATCACCGGCCAGAAGGCACCAATAACGACCTTTTGCAGGTGGCTTGTTGTGTAGAAATGCTTTTTTCCCAGATCCTTGATTTTCTTTGCTTGTAAAAACAAAAATTTTATCTGGATAATTCCGTGCATACTCAGTCAATATCATCGCACTATTATCTGTTGAGGCGTCATTGATACAGTAGATCTTGCTGGAATAAGGTATTTCTTGCGTCAGTGCACTATCAAGCGCATCTCTTAGCGTGGCTTCATGATTATAGACAGCCATCACTATACTTATATCTTCACGCATCAGATTTCCCGCATTGAAAGTTCAGCTAAAATTGACTCAAGAATACAGATCCTTTTACTCAAGGGTCATACCCATTTCATCGAGATAATCTTCAACTTCCTGATAATTTTTAACTGACTGCCTGAGATCTTTAATCATGATAGAGAAAGAACTATCAGGTAATTTTTCCGCTGGAATATTAATAAAATCAAAAATATTTGCAAAAAAGTCGTCGGTGTTATGAACAAAGTCTTCATAACGGACTTGAATAAACTCAAATCCCGAAGATTCAAGCATAGCAATATCCTTAACTACGGCCTGGGTCTCCCATTTAACTAGTGATTTAAACTCATCAATATCAATAGTGTAGCTAGCTTCATCACTGTAGTTTTCACGAGCATGTGCGTTGTATTTACCACGTAACTTTGCCGTCATGCCAGAGATAACTTGTCGAGGAATGTTTCGTGTCAAATAGATAACTTGGAAACTTCTTTTCATCAACTCTGTTTTCAGTTCTGGCCTTTCATTAAAGTTATGGCTCAACAATTTAAAGCCAAAAGCTTTATTTCCTTTTTTCGCTACAGTTTTATCCACATCCTTCAGATAATTTTCTATATTTTTGGATTCTTTTGAGATTTTCTTAAGTAGTAAGGAAATAAAAGATCCTTTCTGCTTCCATAAATCATACGGAGCCACTAAATGCTGTTTCTTTTTATCGAACTCATATTTCAAAAAAAGCTCTTGAAACACACATAATCCGCTTGCTTTATTCAGTACATCCACAATTGCTGTAGACCCCGTTCTACCACGAGTCATGATGATGAAATTTTTCATATTTACTTCTGTAAATGTAGTTTACGTGTTGTCCGTTCATGAAAACTTCGAATGGCTGACGCAACATAATGCACTTCTTCATCCGATAATACGGGGGACATAGGAAGGCTTAGTACTTCGCCGGCTAGTTGTTCGGCGATTTGCAGGCTTTCCGTATATTGTCCACGATAACATTCCTGTTTGTGTGGCGGAATGGGATAGTGAATGACAGTATCAATGCCATGAGATGAAAGATATTCTTTCAGTGCATCACGTTGTTTTGATCGGATTACATACAAGTGCCAAACAGATTCACTCCCTTTATTTATCCAAGGAAGTGTAATTTCTTCGATGCCGCCAAGAAGCTCTGTGTACAAGGTGGCAACTTCTTTGCGTCGTTGATTCCATTGTTCTAGTAACCTCAGCTTGGCCCTGAGGAAAGCTGCCTGCATTTCGTCCAGGCGACAATTAAAACCGGCTATGTCATGTTGATACTTGACTTTCGAGCCATAGTTGCGAAGTTGCATCACTTTCTCAGCAATACTTGCATCATTGGTCAGTACAGCTCCACCATCTCCATATGCTCCAAGATTCTTCCCTGGATAAAAGCTGGTGCCTGCCGCATGACCGAGCGAGCCTGATGGCCGCCCCTTGTATAAGGCCCCTTGAGATTGAGCAGCATCTTCAATCACGATCAACCCATGTTTATCTGCAATAGAATTAATAGAATCCATATCGGCAGGTTGACCATATAGATGAACCGGCATAATTGCCCGTGTACGGCTAGTGATAGCATTTTCTATCAATGCTGGGTTTATATTATGCGTAGTGATATCTGGCTCAACGGGTATAGGTTTTGCCCCTGTCTGACTGACAGCGAGCCATGTTGCTATAAAGGTATTGGATGGAACAATTACTTCATCGTTCTGACCAACTCCATGAGCTCTTAACAACAACTGTAGTGCATCGAGTCCATTTCCCACGCCAATGCAGTACTTTGTATTACTGTATGCAGCAAACTCCTGCTCAAACGCCTCAAGTTCCTTCCCGGTTACAAACCAGCCCGAATCCATCACCCGGGTGTAGGCTGCATCCAGCTCTTCACGAATGAGTTGGTTCTGTTTTTTCAGATCTAAAAACGGGACTCGCATCAATCTAGTGCCTTTTTTACATTATCACGAAACTCACCATAGTTCCTGTAATAATCAGCCTCATCATAATAGTCAGAGGCAAGAACCATACAAACCGAGCCCGATGAAAAGTTATCTATCTCCCGCCAGATCATCGGGGGAACGTATAACCCGTAGTAACTACGGTTGAGGTGTACAGTTTTCTTTTCCAGCCCGTCATCCAAGTGAATATCAAATGAACCAGACATAGCTATTATTAACTGATGCAAAGCCTTATGCGCATGGCCACCCCTTTCGGCACCTCCCGGCACATCATATAGGTAATAGACCCTCTGAAATGAGAATGGAATATGTCTGTCTGCCTCAATGAAAGTTAGACTCCCTCTTGGATCGTCAATTTTTGGCAGCTCTACAATCTTACAATCTTTAATCATGCTTCATTCAACTATTCTTTTTCCATTCGCTAGTCACGTTATCCGGGTAGCCTCTTTCGAAGTGGCTAGTCCACGGATATGCAGGCTTGTTCGAACCATCCTTTAACTGTACCTCAGTGGTATTTTTTAAAACTTTCGCCGGGTTACCTGCGACCACTTTTCCTGGAGGAACATCTTTAGTCACACATGCCGCTGCGCCGACAAGTGATGCTTTCCCGACGTTGACGCCCGGTAATATTAAAGCTCCTGCGCTAATGCAGGCGTAGTCTTCGACATAAGCGCCGATAAGGGTCTCGCTCGGTGGGGTGGGATCGTTGGTGAATACAACCCCCGGTAAGACCCAAACAAAGTCGTTTATAACCGTTTTCTTGCCGACGAAAATATTTGATTGAAAACGTACGTAGTTACCGATTTTACAATCGCCCTGTATTTCAGTATTCGTACCTATCTGAAAATTACAGCCTGCAACCGTATTCTCACGCACTATAACGTTATGGCCAGTCACCAAGCCCGAGCCTATAGATGATGACTCATAAAAAACAGAGTGTGATCTGATGAGTGCGCCTTCACCAATGACTAACGGTGACTTATCCCCCAATGCTGTTGTTACACCTAACTCGCAAAATGCCTCAACACGGCTGTTTTTACCAATCACAACATTTGGGTGGATTATTGTACTAGGCCCTATCAATACATTTTCACCGATATCGGCAAAAGGAGATACATTCGCTGTAGGGTGGATTTGTGGAGTTTTTATGTTTTCGTGGCCAAGAGTTTCAATATGTTCTTTCAAATATGATATCCGTATATTGAAATCAGAATGTATACTGACTAGATTCGAATTAATTGAATTGCCAATTATGTAGTTAACATTTAGTCCAAGTGGAGAGAGCATGTTGCTCCAGTAGTTATAGATCATCTCCCTGTGATCTGACATTAAAACCGTAACTTCAGTCCCCGGCGAGCAAAATATACAATTAGCTAATGCTGCTCCGGAAGCTGAGATAATTGACTCAGCATTGCTAAAAAGCAAAAATTGTTCTTCGAAAGATAATTTCTCTGGCTCAAATATGGTGTAGCCATAACTTACTAATGTGCGCTCAATGTCAGTCGAATTGACAATATTCCGTAAACAAGAATTACGCCTCAAATAGATTTTCTTGGGGGTGTGCGTTAAAGATTTTTTTATCGTTTCTGAGAACTTTTTTTTCACTTTATTAAGTGCGGTCGGACAAAACTCACCATGAAAACGAAACTTTTTTTTCCTGGGATGGAAAGGGACATAACCGCATGCTGTTGTATAAAACAACTTCGTCACAATCAATTCACGGCCGCGAGGTAAGAGATAAATTCTTCTATCTGGCACAACATATAAGAGAGATGCCATTAGATTTTGGTGCAAGTCTGAATCGATAATCAGAGGTATATTGGCAAACTTATCATCATCACAAAAAGCAACTATTCTTGGCAAAACCTCAGTAAACCAATGCGCATAATTATAAGATGTAGCATCAAGAAATACAGCGGCCTCTGGAATTGGTGCAGGTGTCTCATCTAATTCCAGCCACATTGCTTTTTTTGATCGCGGCTTTATGATTAACCGAGCGTGTAACTCTTCTGAAGTGTAGTCAGTAGTATGGTCAGATAAATTATGGTGAATAATTGCTTCACTAACACTAACCAAGTTACTCCCACCGCGTACTTTTGCCTGTTTTAACTGATAAATAAATACGCCTGGGAAATGTTGTTGAGACGCTGTATTACTTTTAATAGATTTAAAGTCTGCCGGTAGTACTTGTTTTACGGAAATATCGAATTGGCAAGGCTCAATTAATTGGTAGCCACTCAGCCTTTCTCTTGAAGCGTATTCATTGATACTTTCCAGTATTTTCCAGCTAGTTCTTTTCTTGACTATTAAACGTTTAGCTGCTGGGTAGAGGTGCCTCCACCCTAAAGAAGCGGTAGTCCTAAGAAATGGTCGTGTTTTGATATGTGTCAAATAAAATCTACCTAAATATGAAGCTTTTAACCTTTGATGTAAACTTATCGAAGAACTTTCATTTTTAGGTATTTCTATAAATTCTGACACTGATCTATTTCAACCTGATTCAACTTTAACTCAAGTGATAATCACTAAACTGATACTAAAAAACTCAGATTAATGCAATTTAGTCTTGCTAAAATCACTCAAAATAAATCATCCTTATCGAGTAACTCGGCTAGATTTTTTGCCATTTTATCTTTTGTAGATAACACAGGTTCTTTTAACCCATGCCAAACTATCCCGATCCTAAAATCATCCCAAGCAATGGCTCGTTCTGATTGAGGGCAGTAGTAGTCCGTTGTTTTGTATATAATCTCAGCACTCTTCGATAAAGTCAGAAAACCATGTGCAAACCCCTCTGGTATCCATAACTGCTTTTTATTCTCAGCAGACAGAACCTCACCAGTCCAATGTCCAAATGTTTGTGAATCCTTGCGAATATCAACTACGACATCGAAGATCTGACCTCGGATCACCCTGATAAGTTTTGCTTGAGTATTTGGTGGGATCTGATAATGAAGTCCTCTGAGTACTTGTTCCATTGACAGTGAATGGTTGTCTTGAACAAAGTGAACTTTTCTGCCAATGGCTTGTTCAAATTTTAGTTGATTATAACTCTCAAAGAAAAAGCCACGCTCATCGTTGAAAACGTCTGGCTCGATGATGACTACGTCAGGAATTTCAGTGCGTGTCACTTTCATAGTTTAATGGGCAGGGTGGGCCGGTTAGTCATAAGCTAGTCAGTAGCTGATTAGCTGTAACAGTGTTCAAGTGTTCACATTAGCATTTGGAGCAAATATTGACCAGAGACGTTTCTGGGCGTGGGATCTGGCAGGCTTTCCAGCTCTTCCGCTGGGATTCATTGCTTGTAAAAGGATTTCTTTTCAGCTCAGGCGAATAAACATTGCCATTTTTCTATGGCATGCACAAATTGTGAGAAACACAACACTGGCTTTGTATCGAGCTACACAAGCTGGCTCAGAAAGCCTCTTTTAAGGTATCAATAGTTATTTTAGGGCGAATGCTTGCTCCAAGCCAAGTGGCGTTTTTAAATAGGGCAACATAAAATGGCAAATCTTATCCAAACCGTGCAACCTGTGGTGCTAATCTGGCGAGAAAACTAAGCAACTTGAATTTTATATTAATGCTTCATGTGACGGCTTGTGTCGTTCAAGCTGGTTCCAGCCTACTAATATCAGCGATATAGGGTGACCCGTGGCAGATAGCTGCATAAGTTATTTGATGCAGCTTATATGGCACCTCACGTCGGGGGTGGGGTGAGGCATAGCTCATGCCAAGTTTGTCAGCTTTGATCATTTGCTGTTGATCACCCATGTATATGTTATAGCCTGTGTAAAACTGAGCCTATTGAAGACGAGCTGACAGGACTCCTAAACAGCATTCAAATATAGTGTCATATGCCAACGGGAAGTTAGGTAAGTGAAGAAATTATTTATTCTTGGTATTCGAGGCGTACCTGCAAAGCACGGCGGTTTTGAAACCTTTGCAGAGCGGCTGTGCCAGTATTTGGTCAATAAAGGTTGGGATGTGACGGTGTATTGTCAGGAGTTGGGCCGTGGACCGGTCTACAGTTCAGTCTGGCACGGTGTGAACAGGGTTCATATTCCGAACAATCGGGAAGGGCCGTTGAGCACGGTGCTGTTTGATTTGAGGGCCGTATGGCACGCACTGGGTCAGGGTGGACTGTTCCTGACGCTTGGCTACAACACCGCAGTATTTAATACCCTGCAACGTCTGAAGGGGCAGGTGAATATCATCAATATGGATGGTATTGAATGGCGCCGGAGCAAGTGGGGACCGTTCGCTAGGGCATGGTTCTGGTTGAATGAACGCATTGGCTGTTGGGTGGGAAATCATTTGATTGCTGATCACCCGAAAATTAAACAACACCTCGCGACTCGCGTTCGTGCCGGTAAAATTACAATGATTCCTTACGGTGGCGATGAAGTAATCGAAGCAGATGTGACTGCCCTGACCCCTTATGGCCTTGAGCCGGGTAGGTTCTCTGTGATCATTGCCCGACCGGAACCGGAGAACTCATTCCTGGAAATAGTGCAGGCTTTTAGTTGTAAACGCCGTCATCACAGATTGGTGGTGCTCGGTAATTTTGACCCGGAGAAGAATCGCTACCACCGCCAAGTCATGGAGGCCGCGAGTGACGAGGTTCTCTTTCCCGGTGCTATTTATGAAGCGTCGGTGGTGCAGGCCTTGAGGTATTTCAGCCGATTTTATCTGCACGGGCACCGTGTTGGCGGTACCAACCCTTCACTGGTTGAAGCCCTGGGTGCGGGATGTGCGGTTATCGCTCATGACAATCAATTCAACAAATGGGTCGCCGGTCCTGATGCTGCCTATTTTAATGATGAGTCAGCTTGTGCCGTATTGTTCGATCAATTATTGGCCAATGATGCGGCCGTATCACGGATGAAATCGGCCAGCCGTAAGCGCTTTCGCGAGCGTTTTACCTGGCCTCAGGTGCTGCGTGAGTACGATGAGTTGCTGGCTAGTTGGTATCCTGACAAATAGAATGAGTACTTTATGACCCCTTGCATTCTCGTCACCGGCGGTGCCGGCTTTATTGGTTCAGCCGTGATACGTGAGCTGTTGACCCAAACATTCTGTGTTGTGGTAAACGTGGACAAGCTGACCTACGCTGGCAATCTGGAGTCGTTGGCCTCAGTGTCCGATTCGCCCCGCTACCATTTTTATCCGATAGATATTTGCGATGCTGCTGCACTGGATAAGGTGTTCGCTGATTTCAAGCCGGCTGCGGTGATGCATTTGGCAGCTGAATCCCACGTCGACCGTTCAATTGATGGTGCTGCCGATTTCATTCAGACCAATGTGGTGGGTACTTATAGTCTGTTGGAAGCCACCCGCCGTTATTGGAGCGGGCTACCGGAAGAGAAGAGGGTTGCGTTCCGTTTCCACCATATTTCCACCGATGAGGTGTATGGCGATCTTGAGGGGACGGACGACCTGTTCACCGAAACCACATCTTATTCCCCCAGCTCACCGTATTCCGCATCCAAGGCGAGTGCAGATCACCTGGTTCGAGCATGGTCCAGGACCTACGGCATGCCCATTCTGGTGACCAATTGCTCCAATAATTATGGCCCGTACCACTTCCCGGAAAAACTGATTCCCCATGTGATTCTCAACGCCTTGTCAGGTAAACCGCTGCCAGTCTATGGTGACGGTTCGCAGGTTCGGGACTGGCTCTATGTGGAAGACCACGCGCGAGCTCTGCTTGAGGTTTTAAACCGCGGCACTGTCGGTGAAACCTATAATATTGGCGGTCACAATGAGCAACGGAATATTGAGGTCGTGAAAGCAATCTGTGATCTTCTGGAGGAACTGGCACCCGACAGACCCGAAGGGGTTGATGCCTATGAAGATTTAATAACCTATGTGAAAGATCGGCCGGGCCATGACCGGCGTTATGCTATTGATGCGTCAAAAATTCAACGAGAATTGGGTTGGGTGCCGGTCGAAACATTCGAGAGTGGTTTGCGCAAGACAGTTCAATGGTATCTCAATCATCCGGAATGGTGGCAGCGAATACTCTCCGGTGCCTATAAGCTTGACCGTGCCGGCACGGTCAAATCGCAATAATTATCAAACTGGTTTGTCGCCTGTGGTGATGTTGGTTTTGGAAAAGATATGAACAATTATAAAGGCATTATTCTGGCGGGTGGCTCGGGTACACGGTTGCATCCGATTACCCTCGGGGTCTCCAAGCAATTATTGCCGGTCTATGATAAGCCCATGATCTATTACCCGCTGTCGGTGTTGATGCTGGCAGGTATCCGTGAGGTCCTGATCATTTCAACCCCACAGGATTTGCCAGCCTTTCGGCGTTTGTTCGGCAATGGTGAGTCGTTGGGGCTGGAGATCAGCTATGCTGAGCAACCCTCGCCCGACGGTCTGGCCCAAGCCTTTCTGATCGGTGAAGATTTTATTGGTGACAGCAATGTTTGCCTGATTCTTGGGGATAATGTGTTTCACGGTTTTGGCTTCAGTGCCATGCTCCGCGAGGCTGTTCAACGTGAGAGAGGCGCGACTATTTTTGGCTATCATGTCAACGATCCCCAACGCTTTGGTGTCGTCTCGTTTGATGCTGACGGCAAGGCTGTTTCAATTGAAGAAAAGCCGTCAGAGCCCAAATCAAACCATGCCGTAACTGGCCTGTATTTTTACGACAAAAGTGTGGTGGACATCGCCAGAAAAATAACCCCGTCAGACCGCGGCGAACTGGAAATCACGGCCGTCAATAATGCGTATCTGCAGCGTGGCGATTTGCATGTCAGTTTGCTGGGCCGGGGCTTCGCCTGGTTGGACACAGGTACCCACGACTCGTTAATGGAAGCCAGCCATTTTGTCCAGACCATTGAGGCGAGGCAGGGGCTGAAGGTAGCCTGTCTGGAGGAAATTGCCTATCGGCAGGGTTGGATCAATGCTGATCAGCTTCGCAACCTGGGTGAGGCTCTGGAAAAGACGAATTACGGGCAGTATCTGGTACGAGTAGCTGAGGGTTATCAATGAAAGTTATAGCAACGTCCCTCAATGATTGTGTGATTATCGAGCCTCGGGTTTTCGGTGTTGACCGTGGGTTTTTCCTGGAAACTTTTCACGTCGGGCGCTATGCAGAATTGGTGAGTATTACGCTGCCCTTTCCCTTTATTCAGGGTAATCTCTCCCGCTTTGAAAAGTTGGGTGCCGTCGAGGTTCACACACGGTTTCCTAGTGTTGAGTGATATGGCTGATTTTGAATATAAATGCACGGATTGCTGCGATCCTGCTGACGAGGGCGCTATTCTGTGGAACGATCCCGAGCTGGCGATTGAGTGGCCTGAGACATCGGGTATCCGGCTGTCGGACAAAGATGCAGGGGCCCCGACCTTTGCGGCCTATTGCCGGTCATGAAAATTCTGGTGACCGGGGCAGACGGGCAGCTAGGCCGTTGTTTGCAAGACAGGCTCCGCATGACGGCACACGATGGGCTGGCTTTAAACCGTAATCAGCTGGATATTACCGACCGGCAGGCTGTAGAGGCTGCCATTGAAGGATTTCGGCCCGACGTCATTGTCAATGCCGCAGCCTATACGGCCGTTGACCTTGCTGAGAGTGGGCCCGAGATTGTTCGGCGGGTCAATGCGGAGGCCGTGGGCTATCTGGCTGAAGCGGCCAATAAAGTTGGCGCTCTGCTGGTACAGGTGTCGACAGATTATGTATTTGATGGCAGAACCATCAGGCCGTATCGCGAGTCTGATCCGGTAAATCCCCTCAATGTCTACGGCGCCAGCAAGCTGGCGGGGGAGGAGTGTGCTGCCGGGGCAAACCGCTATTTTGTTGTTCGCGCAGCCTGGCTATTCAGTGAATACGGTAAAAATTTCCTCAAATCGATGCTGAAGCTGGCGGATGGCCGCGAGACATTGCAAGTGGTCGCGGATCAGACCGGGACGCCGACCTATGCGGGAGACCTGGCCGCCACATTAATCCGAGTGCTGGAGAAAGGGATTCCTTCCGGTATTTACCATTATTCCGGCGGGCGGCCTTGTAGCTGGTTTGAGTTCAGTCAGGCTATTTTTCCCCATCTGGGTACACATAGACCAGAATTGCAGTTACCCAGAGTCCTGCCTGTTACGGCTGCAGAATATCCCAGTGTAGCTAGTCGCCCAGCTTATACTGTCCTCGATGATGCGAAATTGCGGGCCTGCCTTCCCCTGGCAACCGGTGATTGGGAGTTGGCCATTCAGCAGGTGATTTCGGTGTTGGCAGAATGAGCCTGCAACATACCATTACCTCCGTTGCCTTAGGTGTTCCATGGTAAATGGGCTTGTTTTTCTGAAGCGATGGCTTGCGGGTAAGCCCGATTTTCTTGTTTGAAAGGAGTATAAAGTGATGTCTCTTGTCCCCGTTGTGATGGCTGGTGGTTCAGGAACCCGGTTGTGGCCTCTGTCCCGGCAGTTGTATCCAAAACAGTTCCTGCCACTGTTGGGGGATGACACTATGCTGCAGGAAACCTACGGTCGTTTGCGTGCGTTAGACACACAACCTGCGTTGTTTGTTTGTGGTGAAAGCCACCGGTTTATTGTGGCAGAACAGCTCAGGTCGACAGGTTGTGATCCGGCCATGATTCTGCTTGAGCCAGAGGGCAGGAACACGGCACCTGCGGTGGCGCTGGCAGCTTGTTATGCTCTGGAGCATGCCGGGGAGGGTGATGACCCGGTGTTGCTGGTATTGGCGGCAGATCATGCAATACAGGATGTCGATGCATTTCAGGCGGCGGTGATCGCTGCCTTGCCCTTTGCCGAGCAAGGTAAGCTGGTGACTTTTGGTATCGTGCCGAGCACACCTGAAACAGGTTATGGCTATATAAAGTGTGGTGATTTGGTTGGTAACGGTCCTGCAAAAATAGTATCGAGGTTTGTAGAAAAACCGGCCAAAGTACTCGCCGAGCAATATCTGACCGAGGGCGGCTATCTCTGGAACAGTGGGATGTTTCTGTTCAGCGCGCGTCGTTATCTGGACGAGCTGCAAGCGCACAGTCCTGAAATTCTGTCGGTTTGCCAAAAAGCCATGTCATCGGCTTCGATAGACAGCGACTTTCTCAGACCCGATAAAGATATTTTTCTCGATTGCCCCGCGGATTCCATCGACTATGCCGTCATGGAAAAAACCCCCGATGCCGTGGTGGTGCCAATGGATTGTGGCTGGAGTGATGTGGGCTCCTGGTCGGCGCTTTGGGCTGAATCTGAAAAAGATCTGTGCGGTAACACCCTGAAGGGTGATGTGATGGCGCTGGATACCCATGATTCGTTTATCCAGGCTGATCGAAAATTGATTGCGACGGTGGGCCTGCGGGACGTAGTGATCATCGAAAGTGACGATGCCATTCTGGTAGCCGATAAAAATCGCGTGCAAGAGGTCAAGAATATTGTTGACCAATTGCGAGAGGAAAAGCGTTCCGAAGCAGAGGCTCATCGCAAGGTTTTTCGACCCTGGGGGTATTACGACGCCATTGAAAATGGTGAACGTTTCCAGGTAAAGCGGATTTTGGTCAAACCAGGTGGGCGGCTTTCCTTACAGATGCATCACCACCGGGCGGAACACTGGGTTGTGGTGAGTGGCACCGCGCTGGTGACAAAGGGCGAAGCGACCTTTCTGCTGTCGGAGAATGAATCGACATTTATTTCTATTGGCGAAACCCATCGCCTGGAAAACCCGGGGTCTATCCCCTTGGAGATCATCGAAGTACAGTCCGGGGGCTATCTCGGCGAGGACGATATCATCAGGTTTGAAGATATCTACAAGAGAAACTGATTAGGATAAGATGCTCCAAAACTTGCGATTATCTACTTATTCCTTTTCCAGCCCTTTATAATATCCGCCTCTGATATCAACGCTGTCATTCCCATGAATCCACTGGAACGCAAAAGCCTGTTTGGTTTGGCCTCTCTCTATGCTTTTCGCATGGTGGGGTTGTTCATGTTGCTGCCAGTGCTGGCCCTCTACGCTGGCGACTACAGTGGCAGCTCGGCCTTGCTTGTAGGCTTGGCCCTGGGTATCTACGGTCTCACCCAGGGGCTATTCCAGATTCCACTGGGGTTTCTTTCCGATCGGATTGGCCGAAAGCCGGTGATCGCTGGTGGGTTGTTGTTGTTTCTTGTGGGGAGTGTTATCGCTGCGCTATCGGATTCCATGTGGGGCCTGATTGCAGGGCGCGCCATGCAGGGCGCGGGTGCAGTGGCCAGTACGATCATGGCGTTATTGTCTGATTTGACTACTGAGCAGAATCGCACCAAAGCCATGGCGTTGGTTGGGGGCAGTATCGGGATTTCGTTTGCTCTTTCAATGGTGCTCGGGCCGGTGTTGGCGAATCAATGGGGGCTGTCCGGCTTATTTTGGCTGGCGGCCGGGATGTCGGTAGTGAGCCTTGGGGTGTTGGCCCTGGTGATTCCAACGCCGGTGACCTTGCTTCACAACGCGGAAGCAGAAGCGATACCGGCAATGTTTGGCCGTTTGTTAAAAGACGCTGAGCTGTTGCGGCTCAATCTGGGGATTGGCACCCTGCATTTCGCCCAGATGGCCAGCTGGGTTGCAGTTCCGGTGATTCTGGAGCAGAGCCTGGATCTGGCCCGCGGCGATCACTGGATGATTTATCTCGGCACCATGGGCTTGTCGTTTCTCTGCATGTTACCTTTTATTATCATTGCAGAGACGCGCCGAAAAATGAAGCCGGTCTTTATTGGTGCGGTTGTTTTACTGGCGTTAGCCGAAATCGTCCTGGCCGGTAATATCGATTACCGCTATGGTTTTATCGCCGGTTTGTTTCTGTTTTTTATGGCATTCAACTTGCTGGAGGCCTCGTTGCCGTCGCTGGTCAGTAAGCTGGCGCCGGCCGGCGGTCGTGGAACCGCCATGGGGATTTATTCCACCAGCCAGTTTCTGGGTGCTTTTCTAGGTGGTGTGGTCGGCGGCTATGTGGCCTGGCGATTTGGTTATGCCGAAGTTTTCTGGATGGTGGCGGTGTCGATTCTGGTCTGGCTGGTTGCTGCAGTGACCATGAAGAAGCCGGCGCACCTGAAGAGTTTGGTGGTTACTTTGATGCCGGGGGAGGTGATCGCTGCGGAACACTTTGTCGGGGCGGTGCCGGGTGTTCAGGACGTGGTGATTATGCCGGATCACCGGCTGGCATACTTTAAAGTGGACAAGGATTTTTTCTGTCAGACAGACATGGAGTCAGCGCTGGGACGTCCGCTGGAGACACCGGTTTAGCGGCACAAAAAAACCCGCGTGAAAGCGGGCTTTTTATCGGATTCAGTTTGTCAGAACGGGATGTCATCGTCAAAACTGTCGAATCCGGGGTCTGTGTTATTGTTGTTGGACGCCGATGGCTGCTGTTGCTGGGGTTTGCTGTAGCCCCCCTGGCCGCCTGAAGGGCCTTGCTGCTGCATGCTATCGTCGTAGCCTGATGAGCCCGAGCCTGCCCCGCCACGGCTATCCAGCATCTGCATTTCATTCGCCACGATTTCAGTGGTGTATTTGTCCTGACCGCTCTGGTCCTGCCACTTGCGGGTTCTGAGTGAGCCCTCAATATATACCTTGCTGCCTTTTTTCAGGTATTCAGCAGCGATTTCTGCCAGACGATTAAAAAAGACAACCCGATGCCACTCGGTTCGCTCCTGCGGTTGGCCTGTCTGTTTGTCTTTCCAGGTTTCACTGGTGGCCAGTGTGAGGTTGGTCACTGCACCACCGCTGGGCATATACCGTGTTTCCGGGTCTTTCCCCAGATTGCCAATCAAAATAACCTTATTGATACCCCGAGCCATGCCTTGCTCCACTGACTAAAATTAGGACGACAGTTTACCTCGGAAGCACAGTCCTGTCATTGGCTCAGCTCTCGTACTTAGCTGTTGGCCACGACACTGGGACGCTGCGATATCTGCTGGTGCCATAAGTGAAGATGCTCGTGCCCGTCGGGCATGGCTACCCCGGCCCACTCGGCAAAGTCGATGGTCACCAGTGCGGTGATATCGGCCATGGAGAAATTGTTCCCGGCAAGGTAGGAACGGTGGGCTAGATGCTGGTTTAGGTCATCATAGAAATTCATGATGCGTTGCCGACCGCGTTCCACCAAGGCCGGGATTTTCTCGTAATTGTGCGGTCCGACCAGAGCCCTTCCATCAAACCAGTCGGGCCCATTTCTGAACAGGTCTGCCACTGCCTGAAAGCCGTTGGTAAAACAAATCTGGTTCCACATTTCCACCAATCCGATTTCCTGGTCAGTGGCGCCAAACAGGGGTGGCTCTGGATGACGGGCTTCCAGGTAGCGCGCAATGGCATTGGTCTGGGAAATGCAAGTGCCATCATCAAGTTCCAGTACAGGCACATCGCAGTTGGGGCTTTTCAGTCGAAAATCTGCTGTAAGTTGTTCCCCTTTCAGCAAATCCACCTCAATGCGCGGAAAATCGATGCCCTTTTCGGCCATGAAGATATTCAGCCGTCGCGGGTTGGGGACACCGGGGTAGTCATAGAGTTTCATGGCATTTCCTTATTCTGGTTATTAGTGAGCATGGTGCATGACTTGAAGTTGTTTGTTGATGCTAACGGTTGTGAGCATGCGGGGAAACCCCCCTCCCGGTTCATCGGTGTGGTTAGTCGGCGGTTGGTTCGGAGCGGTGGGCTAGTAGGCGTTTTTGTTGCGAAAGAGGCTGAACACCGTGAGGGCAATGATTTTCAGGTCGAGCCATAGCGACCAGTTATTGATGTATTCAAGATCGCATTCTACCCGCCGCTCCATCTTTTCAAGTGTGTCGGTCAGCCCCCGATAACCGCGGATCTGGGCGAGTCCGGTAATCCCCGGCTTGACCTTGTGGCGCCACATATAGGATTCGATCAGATCCATGTAATACTCATTGTGGATCAGGGCATGGGGTCTGGGACCAACGATAGACATGCGGCCCTGCACGACATTAAAAAACTGCGGTAATTCATCGAGGCTGGTACGTCGCAGAAAAGCCCCCAGTCTGGTGTGCCTTGGATCATCAGGTTTTGCCTGGGTTACCGTACCATTGGCTTCCCGATGGACTTCCATGGATCTGAACTTGTAAACTTTGAAGCGTCTGCCATCCTGACCATTACGATACTGCTTGAACAATATGGGGCCGGGCGAACTGAGTTTGATCAGTAGCGCAATTGCCAGGCAGGCAGGTGTGATCAGTGCGCAGATCAGTGTGCCGAGCACCAGATCTTCACAGCGCTTGAGGGTACGATTAAAGCCTCGCATGGGAGAACAGCTGATATCTATGGCGTAGTGACCGAGGATACTCGATACCTTGTGGTTGAGGAGCTGGATGTCTTCAAAGTCGGGGAAAAAGCGGATGTCCACTGTCACATGGCGGAGAGCATAGACTATGTCCTTGATGAAGCTTCCCATGCTCAGCGGTAGGTCGAGCCACACTTCATCGACCGAATATTTACTGAGTTCCTCTATCACTTGACCGGAGTGAGCCCAGCGCTCTATTTCGCTGGCATGCACATGATGAACCAGTCGGTAACCGGACTGCTGCATTTCCCGCTCGTCAAAGAGTTCCTTGGCATGGGGGTGATTGCTGGTAATGACCAGTACTGACCGCAGGTTTTTACCGGCACTTCGCAGGCGTTTCAGATAAAAGTGGTACCCGCAACGGTAGAGCGTGCCTCCCAACCAGGTCAGCGTCATCAGGTAAAATAGCCAGAGTCTGGAAAACTCGATTGCAGTCTTGGTAAACACCAGAAAGGCCATGAGCACTGCCACGGTTAGCAGTAGCGAGAAAGTATAGCGTTTGAGGAGAGGAGGAAGTCGTCTGCCTCGCCATGAGTCGTAGATGCCGGTAATGGTGAGGACAAAAACCAGCAGGAGTGCTGTGCCACCGGTCAATACTTCAAATTTGGCGGACATGTCCGCGGAGCCAAAGCGGAGCCAGTGAGCCACTAAACTGGCTAAAATGACATTGAGGGCATCAACGATGGCAATGAGTGGCGCAAAGCTGGAAGTGGATGAGGACTGTGAGCTGGTTGCCATCAATTTATCGTCTGGGTTATATAACGGAAGAGCTAAACCGGCTCTCCCGTGCAGAATAATTTCAATAGCAAATTAGGCGTTGTAGCGCTGAAAAACCAGCGTTGCATTGGTGCCACCAAAACCAAAGCTGTTGGACATGACACGTTGCAGGTTGGCCTTGTCTACCCGTTTGGTGGCAATGGGTAAGTCAGCCGCTTCCGGATCAAGGTTGTCAATGTTGGCAGAGGCGCAGATAAAGTTGTGTTCCATCATCAACAGACTGAAAATTGCTTCCTGAACACCAGCGGCGCCGAGTCCGTGCCCGGATAGCGATTTGGTCGAGCTGATGGGTGGTACTTTTTCGCCAAAAGTCTCCCTGATGGCCTTCAGCTCCTGCAAATCACCGACGGGTGTGCTGGTGCCATGGGTGTTGATGTAGTCGATATCCCCCTGGGTGGTTTGCATCGCCATTTTCATGCAGCGCGCGGCGCCCTCTCCGGACGGCGCCACCATGTCATAGCCATCAGAGGTGGAGCCATAGCCCACCAGCTCGGCATAGATTGTGGCGCCCCGCGCCAGGGCGTGTTCCAGTTCTTCCACGACCAGACAGCCTGCACCGACTCCCGGTACAAAACCGTCCCTGTCAGCGTCATAAGCTCTGGAGGCCAGTTGAGGAGTATCGTTATATTTGGTCGACAGTGCTCCCATGGCATCGAACATGCCCGCCATTGACCAGTGCATATCCTCGGCGCCACCGGCAAAGACAATGTCCTGTTTGTTCATCTGAATCAGTTCCATTGCGTGACCAATGCTGTGGGCACTGGTGGCACAGGCGGAGGCGATGGAATAGTTGGTGCCCTTGATTTTGAATGGTGTCGCCAGGCAAGCGGAAACGGTGCTGGCCATGATCTGGGTTACCCGGTAGGGACCCGCTTTTTTGATGCCCTTGGCGCGCATGACATCAATGGTTTCGGTGAACATTTCACCGGATACGCCGCCGGACCCCATCACTAGGCCGGTGCGGATATTGGAGACCTGATCCTCGCTGAGGCCGGCATCGGCAATGGCACGCTCGGTGGCGATATAGCCGTATGCCGCAGAGGGGCCCATAAAACGGAGAATCTTGCGGTCAATCAGCTCCGCGAGATCAAGGTCGACCCGGGCAGCCACGTTGCAACGCAGGCCCATTTCTTCAAAATCTTCCCGGAATACGATGCCGGATTTCCCTTCCTTTAGCGCTGTGGTGACGGTTTCTCTGTCATTACCCAGGCAGGAAACTATCCCCATTCCGGTAATTACTACACGTTTCATCGTTTATACCTATGCCGACTGTCAGGTTCGGCTATTGTAGTAGAAAAAATCAGAAGTTGTCAGTTGACTCGAACAGTCCAACACGCAGATCCTTCGCCGTATAAATCTCGCGGCCGTCCACAAAAACACTGCCATCGGCGATAGCCATTTTCAGTTTTCTTTCGACAATTCTCGAAATATCAATCTGGTAGGTCACGGTGCTTGCTTCTGGTAGTACCTGGCCGAAAAACTTCACTTCGCCCGAGCCCAGCGCCCGTCCCTTGCCGGGATTGCCTTTCCAGGCCAGGAAAAAGCCGGTCAGCTGCCACATGGCATCAAGGCCAAGGCAGCCGGGCATAACCGGGTCGCCATGAAAGTGGCAACCAAAAAACCACAGGTCTTTATGGATATCCAGTTCTGCAGTTATCAAGCCCTTGCCAAATCGGCCTTCTTCGGCATGAATGCGGGTGATTCTATCCACCATCAGCATGTTGTCAGCGGGGAGTTTGGCGTTGCCTTCACCGAACAGGTCGCCGTGACTACAGGCGACGATTTCCTCGCGGGTATACGCGTTCTGTGATTGTGGAACGAATTTCGTCATTGAGTGGACTGTCCTGGTTGGTCGGTTTTACCCGGTGCTGGTTTGTCATCGAAGCGGTGAATTTTAGCGGATTTGCTCATTAAGTCCAGAAAAGAAGGGGGGAGCGTAGAGGGCATTATTGCCCTATGAATCCTCATCCATCAGATCAGAGCACACACTATATTGTATTGATGCTCGTGGCAGATATCCCTGTGCTGGATGTCAGCATTTTCGTTGGAGGGCAAACTCTGTGAGTTCTGCCAATGCCCGGTGTTCCGGTGAGTCTGTAAAATCTGCCAGGCAGGCTCTCGCCTGTTCTGCATGATGAGCTGCACAAGTGAGTGTATAGTCGAGTGCGCCAGTCGAATGGATGGCATCACTAATCTGGTCGAGCTGTTCCAGGGCACCTTTCTCAATGGCTGACCGAATCATCGCGGCCTGCGCTGGCGTCCCCCTCTGCATAGCGCAAATCAGAGGCAGTGTCGGTTTGCCCTCCGCGAGGTCATCACCGATATTTTTGCCAAGTTCGTCCGCCTGACCACTGTAGTCGAGCACGTCATCTACCAGCTGAAATGCCATTCCAAGATGATAACCGTAATGTTTTGCTGCTTCTTCCTGGGTGGCCAACGCCCCTGCCAGGATGGCGCCAGTTTGCGCCGCCGCCTCGAAGAGTTGAGCTGTTTTCTTGTGAATGACATTGAGGTAGGCCGCTTCGGATGTATCGGGGTTGCCAGCATTGATTAGTTGCTGCACTTCACCTTCGGAGATGATATTGGTGGTATCGGCGATGATTCGCATGATCGCCATGCTATCGATGGCAACCAGCATCTGGAACGCCCGGGAATAGAGGAAGTCTCCGACAAGCACACTGGGAGCATTGCCGAACCGCGCATTGGCTGTGGCTCTTCCACGTCGCAGGCTGGAGGTGTCCACCACATCGTCGTGCAGTAGCGTGGCGGTGTGAATGAACTCGATAATGGCGGCCAGTGAGATGTGTTGTGTCCCCCGGTAGCCAAAGCTCTTCGCAATGAGTAACACCAGTAGTGGGCGAAGTCGTTTGCCGCCGGCGTCGACGATGTATTGGCCAATATTTTCCACTAACCCGACGTCAGAGTGCAGCTGGCGAATGATCAGCTCATTCACCTGTTCAAATTCGGATTTAACTACCTTATGGAATGGCAACATGCCGTAACCCTGGCCAGCAACGATAGGTGTAAACAGCCAATGCACGCGGGACTTGTACGATAGGCGCGTCGCATCCTAGAGAGGGCCTCTGTCACTGTCAAGTTTCCGGTGCTGACATCACCTGTACAATGGAATATTTCCTTGCGGTAACAGGGTCTTTCCCTTAAAATCCTGCCCCTCGCAAAACCGGCCTTGAGGAAATCGTTCCTGCAGGCTTCGAACTGGCATGAGCGAATACGGAGCATATTATGTACGCAGTTATAAAGAGTGGTGGCAAACAGCACCGGGTGAAGGAAGGCGAATACCTGCGCCTCGAAAAGCTGGAAGTCCCCACCGGTGGCAATATTGACTTCAATGAAGTGCTGATGGTTGCCGATGGTGAAAATTTCAAGATTGGTGCGCCGTTGCTTGAAGGTGCCAAGGTGACCGGTGAAGTGCTTAGTCATGGTCGTGCGGACAAGGTGCAAATCATCAAGTTCCGCCGCCGCAAGCATCACCGGAAGCAAATGGGCCACCGTCAGTGGTACACCGAAGTGAAAATCACGGGCATCAGTGCCGGTTAAGATCAGATAGGAGAACGTCATGGCTCACAAAAAAGCTGGTGGTAGTACCCGTAACGGGCGCGATTCCGAAAGTAAACGACTGGGTGTCAAGCGTTTCGGTGGTGAACAGGTCACAGCGGGCAATATTATTATTCGTCAGCGCGGTACCCGGTTCCATGCGGGCAACAATGTTGGCATTGGTCGCGACCACACCATTTTTGCTACAGCAGACGGTGAAGTACAGTTCACAGTGAAAGGTCCCAATAATCGCAAGTATGTGAATATTCTAACCGCCTGAGGCTGGCTTTATCGCAAAGCCCCGCCCAGGCGGGGCTTTTTTGTGTTTGAATATTTGAATATCGAGTGGATTGTATGTGTTCGTGCTGCCGGTGGCGTACGATTTAATCCCAACCCCTCAGAGCGCGGTATACTCCCGTCATGAAATTTGTCGATGAAACAACGATTCACGTACATGCCGGTCGCGGTGGTAACGGTTGCCTGAGTTTTCGCCGTGAGAAATTCGTGGCCAAAGGTGGGCCCGATGGTGGCGATGGTGGTGACGGTGGCTCGGTTTATCTGGAAGGGGATATCAACCTCAACACCCTAGTGGATTATCGCTTTCAGCGGGATTATCGTGCCCAGAGTGGTCAATCTGGCAGCAGTCGCAACTGTACCGGTCGGGGTGGTGATGACCTGGTTCTCAAGGTGCCGGTGGGCACTACGGTAATTGATGAAGATACTGAGGAAGTGCTCGGCGATATCACCGATGATGGCCAGCGCCTGATGGTGGCTCATGGAGGCTTTCACGGCCTGGGAAATACCCGGTTCAAGTCGAGTGTCAATCGTGCGCCGCGCCAGACATCACCCGGCAAAGAGGGTGAGGAACGCAACCTGCGTTTGGAGCTGAAAGTACTGGCGGATGTGGGCCTGGTTGGTTTGCCCAATGCCGGTAAGTCGACATTTATTCGCGCTGTCTCGGCTGCGCGCCCCAAGGTTGCCGATTATCCTTTTACAACACTTGTTCCCAATCTCGGTGTCGTCAATCCCCACAAGTATCGCAGTTTTGTGATTGCTGATGTGCCCGGCCTGGTGGAGGGTGCTGCCGAAGGTGCCGGTCTTGGCATTCGTTTTCTGAAACACTTGACGCGAACCCGCTTGCTGTTACATCTGGTGGATATGATGCCGCCCGATGGAAAAAATCCAGCGGATAATATCGCCATTATTGAAGATGAACTGGATCAGTTCAGCCCGACTCTGTGGAGCAGGGATCGTTGGTTGGTGCTCAATAAAGTGGATTTATTGCCCGAGGCGGAGCGCCAGCAATATTGCAGCGACGTGGTCGCCCAACTGGGCTGGGAAGGGCCGGTGTATCAGGTGTCTGCCTTGTCCGCGGAAGGTACGGCCGAGCTGTGTGATGACATTCTCGAGTATCTGGAAGCCTGTTGGGAGGCTGAACGCAGTGACCCGGAAGTAGCCCGTCGGGAACTGGATGTTCAACACCAGATGCAGTATGAGGCACGTGACCGAATTGAATCCCTGCGCCGCAGTCGTAAATCTGATGACCAGGAAGAGGACGATGACTTTGACGATGATGATTATGACGTGGAAGTCGTTTATAGCCCCTGAATCGTTGTCGATTCAGTCCCGGAAATCAGCCACTCTCAACCAGGATTCGGACCACCAGACAGCAGACCAGCCATGAACGATAGAACAATTGTCCGCAATGCCCGCCGCTGGGTCGTAAAAATAGGCAGTGCCCTGTTGACTGCCGATGGTCGTGGTCTCGATCGGGAATCTATCGGTGCCTGGGTGGCCCAGGTGGCAGAATTACTCGAGCAGGACATTGAAGTGGTGATGGTCTCTTCCGGGGCTGTTGCCGAGGGTATGTCTCGACTTGGCTGGCGGAAGCGGCCATCGGCTGTTCACGAGTTGCAGGCAGCGGCAGCCGTAGGCCAGATGGGCCTGGTGCAGGCCTATGAATTCCAGTTTCAACAATTCAACCGCCACACTGCACAGGTGCTGCTCGATCACGATGATTTGTCGAACCGCGAGCGGTACCTCAATGCCCGCAATACATTACAGACATTGATCGGATTGGGGGTGGTGCCGATCATTAACGAAAACGATACGGTGGTTACCGATGAAATTCGTTTTGGTGACAATGACACGCTGGCGGCGGTGGTGGCCAACCTCATCGATGCGGATTTGCTGGTGATTCTCACTGATCAGCATGGACTTTATGATGCCGACCCGAGAACCTCTCCAAAGGCCCGGCTGGTTTCCTCGGGCCGGGCAGGTGATCCCGCACTGGACAAACTGGCCAGCGAAGGCGGTGCGTTGGGCCGGGGGGGCATGATTACCAAATTGCGTGCCGCCCGTCTGGCCGCCCGTTCGGGAGCGAGCACAGTGATTGTTGGTGGTCGCAACGAGCAGGTGCTCACCAGGCTGGCAAAGGCGGAAGATCTTGGAACGCTGCTGTTGGCAGAACAGATGCCGATAGCTGCCCGTAAGCAGTGGTTGGCCGGTCGGCTGCAAGTGCGTGGGTCACTGACGCTGGACGAGGGTGCCTGCCGGGCGCTGCGCGAGCAGGGTAAGAGTCTATTGCCGGTCGGAGTGAAAGCGGTCGTTGGGGATTTCCATCGAGGTGATCTGGTACGCTGTGTTGACTTGGCCGGGAATGAGGTTGCCCGCGGTCTGGTCAACTACAGTGCTGCCGAGAGTCGTCTGATTATTGGCAAGAGCAGTGACAGAATTCTCGATATCCTCGGTTATTGTGATGATAAAGAAGTGATTCACCGGGACAATCTGGTTTTGATCTAGTCCGCCTTTCCCGTAGGGCTAGGCCGGGGGGTCGAGCCGATCATTGACAGATCCGTTGACCCTAAACCAACCAGCGATGCTGTAGCGGTGTCGGTTGGTGGGCAAAACTTCGTGGGGAAATACTTCACTCAGGAAGATGGCCAGCGTGCCGTAAGCCGGGGTTACCCGGAGGATTTCCGGTTCACCCATTTCACCGAACAGAATCAGTTCACCTCCATCGTCTGGCATCCAGCCGGGATTCAGGTAAGCCACGGTAGAGAGTCGACGATTGGTCTGACCCCGAAAGGCATCCAGATGTTTGCGATAAAAATCCCCTGGACGGTAATGTGAAAAATGGCTCTCGTAAGAGAATAAGCCAAGAAAAAGGTGCCGATTGAGATAAATCTGTAGTCGACCGCTCCACTCCAGCCAACGCTGCTCCGGTAGGGTTGCCCCTGCAATCCAGCGGATGGCATCCCGTCGGACAAATCGGTTCAGGGTTTGATCACAATTTCGGCCCACGCCTGCTTCGCTGAAGTCATCGCTGTGAAGCGATTGTATCTGGCCAAACAGTTCTTCCGACAATAGTCCGGGCAGTGCGTTGGGAATAACCGCGTAGCCTTTCCCTTTGAGATCACTGGCAATCTGTGAAAACAGAAGATTTTCGACTTCCTGTTCGTCAGAGGTGTCGAAAGAGATGGATGTCATGTTGGTGCTAACCGGATTGAGGTGTGCGATTATCGGATCTAAGGTGGATTGCTGTAAATGGGTTCGAGGTTTTCTTCACGCTGATTTTGCAGATATTGTGGCACTTGTGGGCAGGCAGTCGTGATAAATACCCCTTGTGGTTTTTTTGCAATCCTCTTAAATAGCGAAGTGAGTGTTGTTGGATAGAACGGTAGTCTGAAAGGTTTTTTCCATTGGATGTTGATGGTTAACAATTATTGCTATGAAAAGTGTTGTTCATGAGTTAGCTCGTATTGTCCAGACCGTGGCGACGGCTGATACACCTATTGATCAGGTTAACCTGATCGTTGAGTCTATCAGTCAGACCATGGCGGTGGATGTGTGCAGCCTCTACCTGGCGAATGATCAGCGAGAAATGCTGTTACTGGCGTCCCACGGTCTGGCCGCAAAAGCCGTACGCAACGTCAAGTTGCCGCCTGGCACAGGTCTGGTGGGGCTGGTCGCCACCAGTCGTCATCCGGTCAATCTGGCCGATGGCACAGTACACCCCTCATATTGTTATGTCGCAGAGACACGGGAAGAGCAGTTCCACAGTTTTTGTGGTGTGCCTATCGTGCATGCTGGCAAAGTCATTGGTGTTCTGGTGGTTCAGGGGCGTGAAATTCGCGAGCTATCTGAGGAAGAGCAGGGCTTTTTAGTGACGTTGGCAGCCCATTTGGCATTGTTGCTGGGTACCAGTCCGCTTGCTCAGGGCGATATGATTGGCCTCAACGAGCGGGTGTCTGGTGTCAAGGGTGCACCCGGTATCGGTATCGGTCATATCAAAATAAGCGATCACGGCGAACTGTACTCTGTGCTCGATGCGCCCTGTGAAGATATTCCCGGTGCCGTGGAGGACTGGCAGAAACTGCTTGCCGTGGTGCGGGCACAAATTGATCACGAGCAGACGTCCCTCGGCAAAGAGATATCCGGCAGTGTCGCCGGTATTTTCAGCGCCTACAACATGCTGCTGGAGGATCCGGCATTCTGCTCTTATGTAGAGAAGGGCATTCGTGGCGGCAACTGGTTGCCGGGATCGCTACGTAAGGCAGTGCAGCATTTTGCCGAATTGTTTCTGGAGATGGATGACCCTTATCTGAAAGCCCGTCACGAAGATATTCACCATCTGGGTAACAAGTTGTTCAACGCCTGGCGGGGGATCAAGCCTGTGGCCATTCCCCCCGATACGAACATCGTATTGGTGGGTTTTCAGGTAAGTGTTTCCGATATTGCCCTGATCCCCAGTGACAAATTGGTGGGGCTGGTCTGTTTTGACGGCTCAGGTCTGTCACATACAGCCGTGCTTGCCAATGCGCTCGGTATTCCTGCTGTCATGGGCACCGGCCGGTTGCGTCGGCTGGTTGATGACGCCCAAATTATTGTTGACGGGAACAATGGTCAGGTACTGCTCAATCCCGGTGATGCGGTTCTGGCAGAGTATCAGCGCTTGGTGAATGATCGCCGCGCCCTGATGAAACAGTTGGAAAAAATGCGCGATTTGCCCGCTGTGAGTCCGGATGGTATCGCCGTGACCCTTTATACCAATACCGGGCTGTTGGCAGATATCTCTCCGGGACTCTTGAGTGGCGCCCAGGGTGTGGGCCTGTACCGCACAGAAATCCCTTTCATGGTGCACGATAGCTTCCCCTCCGAGGAAGAGCAGATCGGAGTCTATCGGCAGGTCCTGGAAGCTTACAAAGGCAAACCGGTTCATATGCGGACCCTGGATGTTGGTGGCGACAAGCAATTGCCCTATTTCCCGGTCGACAACGAAAAAAATCCGGCTCTGGGCTGGCGTGGAGTACGCTTTACCCTGGATAACAGCCAGTTACTGATGACTCAGGTGCGTGCCATGATGCGCGCAGCAGAGGGCATGGACAATCTGCGAATTCTGTTGCCAATGGTCAGCTCCACCAGTGAACTCGACGACTTTTCCGAGATTTTTCTTGATGCCATAGAACAGCTGACAGCGGAGGGTTACGCTGTTACCAGGCCCGATTTGGGCGTTATGGTGGAGGTCCCGGCGGCTATTTCCCAAATCCCGTTCTGGGCCGGAAAGATCGATTTTATTTCCATCGGTTCCAATGACCTCAGCCAGTATCTGCTGGCGCTGGATCGTGACAACCCCCGGGTGTCAGCCCGTTATGACCATGTGCACCCCGCTGTGCTGCTCGAGATTCAGCGCATTCTCAAGCTGGCCAAAGATGCTGGGATCCCGGTCAGTCTCTGTGGTGAGATGGCTTCGGATCCGGTGGCAGTGGTCCTGTTGCTCGGCCTCGGCATGCGTACGCTCAGTATGAGTGCCGCTAAATTACCCCAGATGAAGTGGTTGATTCGTACGCTGCCTATTGCTACCGCCGAGCGTCTGGCGCACGATTCGCTGATATGCCACTATCCCGCTGATATACGGAAATTGGTGCGCCTCGAACTCGATAACCTCGGTCTTGATGAGCTGTTTAAATAGCGGCGTGACAGTGGGTTTCTTCAGTTGGTTAACAGGGTAGATCTGATGAACCGGCAGGTTGCCGGGATCCGGTAGCCTGGGAGCGTCTCTCTATATTTGCTGACAATACAGACAGAGTAAACAATTTATGTCCAATCTTTTGCTGGTGGTGGACGATCTCGAGGACATCAACGGCTTTGGCTTCGATGACCGGGCCATCAGTTTTGCACAATATCTGGAGGATCACCCGAAAAAAGGCGAGAAAAAGCTCAGCCTGATCAACCTGTGTGACAGTGGAAAGTATTTGAGTAGGGGATACTATTGTTCCCTGCTGGCGGAGGCCCGGGGGCATCGGGTGATGCCTTCTGTGAACACAATCAACGATCTGCGCAGTAAGTTGTTGTACATGTCGCGTATCACGGGTGAGCTGCTGTTATCCGGTTCCAATACGGGAGGAGAAGGGGAGAAAAAAACGTTTTATGTGAATTTTGGGGTTGCATCAGACCCCGGTTTTTCCCGCTTCGGACAGCGACTGTTTTCTGTGTATCCGGCCCCCATGCTGAAAGTTGTGTTGTTCTGGTCTGGTGGCTGGCAAGTAAAAAGTATTGTTGCCATCTCCTTGGGTAAATTGCCAAAAGCGGAGCGTCCGAAATTTTTGGAAGCGATGCTCAAATTTAACGAAAAACGCTGGCAGAGCCCGAAAAAGAAGAAATCCTATCGCTGGGAGCTGGGTGTGCTGGTGGATCCCAAGGAGATCATGCCTCCCAGTAACAAGGAAGCCCTGAGCCGTTTTATCAAGGCTGCCGCCAAGTGTAATATCAATGCGGAGTTGATCACTGCCAGGGATTACCCGCGCCTCGGCGAATATGACGGCCTGTTTATTCGTGAGACCACCGCTATCGACCATCATACCTTCCGCTTTGCCAGGAAGGCGGAGATAGAGGGGATGGTAGTAATTGATGATCCCACCTCCATTTTGCGTTGTTGTAACAAGGTTTTTTTACAGGATGCCTTTACCTACAACGGTGTCCCAGCGCTCAAAACCCAAGTGTTTTCCACGCACACCCCAGACGACCTGGATGCCATTGAAAAGGAGTTTGGCTACCCCGTGGTGTTAAAGATACCCGAGGGTTCGTTTTCCAAAGGCGTATTCAAAGCTGCTAACAGGGAGGAGTTGTTGGCACATCTGGCTGAGCTGTTGAAAACCACTGCGTTGGTATTGGTGCAGGAGTATCTCTATACCGATTTTGACTGGCGCATCGGGGTATTCAACAATCGGCCTTTGTATGCTTGCCGTTACTACATGGCGCGCAATCACTGGCAAATCTACAATCATGGAAGCAAACGGTTTAACTCGGGTGGTTTTGAAACCCTGCCAACCTACGAAGTGCCGAGAGAAGTGCTGGATGCCGCATTGCGTGCAGCCAAGGTGATCGGTAGTGGTTTATACGGTGTAGATATCAAACATCAGGGCAAGCAGGCCTACGTAATTGAAATCAACGATAACCCCAATATTGACTACAAAGTGGAGGACGTCTATCTCGGGGATGAGCTTTATATGCTGGTGATGGCGGAAATGGCTCGACGTCTGGAGCTGAAAGGTCGCTAGAAAATGACTATTGATCGCCGATTAATGGTCGGGCATAAAAAAACCGGCCATCGGCCGGTTTTTTTGATTGCAATGACAAACCCTTAGCTGGCTGCCATTGCCTTCAATTGGGCGTTCAGTCTGCTCTTGTGACGGGCAGCCTTGTTTTTGTGAATAATACCTTTGTCGGCCATCCGGTCAATGACAGGCACTGCTGAATTGTAAGCGGCAGTCGCCGTGGTCACTTCGCCGGTTGCAATGGCGGCGTAGGTTTTCTTGATATAGGTGCGTACCATAGAACGCAGGCCGGCATTGTGCTGGCGACGCTGTTCATTCTGACGTGCGCGTTTGCGTGCTTGGGGTGTATTGGCCACCTGGGTGCTCCTCTCAATCGTGAGTCTTGATTCAAGGCGCGGAAATATACAGGTTTTGGGGCGGCTTATCAACAGGCCGAAGGCCACAAAGTCCGCAAATTGCATTTGGCTTGATAGCTGGGCGATTGGCGACGTGTCCAGGCGCGATACCCAGCAGTCGATCCCGGTTGTTGAAGCTGGTTGTCCGGGCCTTGCCAATCAGCAATGCCGCTATCATCCCGTCACCAAAATCACTATGATTTGCCCCTTGCGTTTAGCTATTGTCGGGACAATGCCGGTTTGCAACCACAGAATTCAGACGATTCAAATCCTTCCGAGCACAAAGCCGCCGAACCCCCCGTAGCGCCTGGCCTGCTGCGCTCCAGTAGTGTGGTCGGCAGTATGACGATGCTCTCCCGGGTGCTTGGCTTGCTGCGCGATATGGTGTTTGCCAGGGTCATCGGTGCCGATGCGCTGGCCGATGCCTTCTTTGTCGCCTTTAAAATTCCGAATTTCTTTCGACGACTGTTTGCCGAGGGAGCATTTGCCCAGGCATTTGTGCCAGTACTGGGTGAGTATCGCGAAAAAGGCACCCCAGCAGCGGTCAAGGCTTTACTGGATAGCGTGGCTGGCGTGCTGGGTTCATCGCTGATTGTGCTCACCATTCTGGTGGTCATTGCTTCGCCGTTAGTCACTGCACTGTTCGCCTTTGGTTTCTGGCTCGATTACCCGGACAAGTTTGACGCTGCCAGCAGTATGCTGCGGATCACTTTCCCCTACTTGATGTTGATATCCCTGACAGGCCTGGCCGGGGCAATTCTCAACAGTTACGACCGTTTTGCCGTGCCCGCTTTCACGCCGGTACTGTTAAATCTCACCCTGATAGCCGCGGCACTGGTGGCCGCCCCCTGGTTTGATGCGCCCGTCTATGCACTGGCCTGGGGCGTGCTGGTGGCCGGGGTTGTGCAACTGCTGTTTCAGTTACCATTTCTTGCTCAGATTCACCGGCTCCCGAACCCTAAAGTGGATTGGCGGGATGAAGGTGTGCGCAGAGTGCTTCGACTGATGGTGCCGGCAATCTTTGGCGTTTCTGTCAGCCAGATCAACCTGTTGCTGGATACTGTGATTGCCTCGTTTCTACCAACGGGCAGTATTTCCTGGCTGTATTACTCCGACCGGCTGTCTGAACTTCCGTTGGGTGTGTTTGGCATTGCGATCGCCACCGTGATTCTGCCCAGCCTGTCCCGGCAACATGCTGCCCGTACCGGGGAAGTATTCAGCCGCACCCTCGACTGGGCTCTGCGTATGGTGCTGCTGGTTGCCATTCCAGCGGCGGTGGCATTGATGATACTGGCCGAGCCGATTCTCACGACCCTGTTTTATTATGGTGATGTGATGACGCCGCGGGATATCGGAATGGCGGTCCTCAGCCTCCAGGCGTACGCGATTGGCCTGATTGCTTTCATGCTAATCAAGGTATTGGCTCCCGGTTATTTTGCCCGGCAGGATATGAAAACCCCAGTGCGTATTGGGGTGATTGCCCTGGTAACCAATATGGTGCTCAATTTGGCGTTTGCCCTGCCGCTGGACCACTATTTTGGCATCGGGCATGTCGGGTTGGCGCTGGCAACATCGTTGGCGGCCATGCTGAATGCCGGACTGCTGTTTAGGGGCCTGTATCGCTTCGGTATTTATCATCCTTCTCCCGGCTGGCGCCGCTTTTTGCTGACCTTGCTGGGTGCGAATCTGGTCATGGCGACGGTGCTGTTGGGGTTCACGGCTCACCTGAATCAGTGGCTCTTCTGGGGCGGTTGGCAGCGTGCTGGCTGGATGCTCTTGATTTGTCTCAGTGGTATGCTGGTATACACACTGTTTTTGCTGGTGGGTGGCATGCGACCTTCTCACCTCCGCCATCGCTAGGGCACTGTCACAAAAGTGTTGCTGTGGCGGCGCCGCGCCTGTTTTTCCCCCATTGGGCTGGGTTATACTGCTGCCTTTGTTTCGCGATGAAAGCCGCCAGTGACTCCAAACCAGTGACCGGAAACCAGTGACCGGAAAAAAGCATCAGTTTATCCGTGGGTTGCATAATCTGCGTCCGGGACATCGAGGTTGTGTCGCGACGATCGGTTCATTTGACGGCGTTCATCTCGGCCATCGGGCAATACTGCAACAGTTGCGTGAAAAGTCCGCAATATACGGGCTGCCTTCTGTGGTGATTATTTTTGAACCCCAGCCTCAGGAGTTTTTCTCGGGAGAGCAGGCTCCGGCCCGGCTGATGCGTTTACGCGAAAAGGTGGAAGCGCTGGTCAGCGAAGGTATAGATCGGGTGCTCTGCCTTCAGTTCAATCCTTCGTTACGCAGTTTGTCTGCCCGACAATTTATTGACAGAGTATTAATAGAAGGACTGGATGTTCGCTGTCTGGTGGTCGGTGACGACTTCCACTTTGGCCATGATCGCAGTGGCAATGACCGGCTGCTCAGGCAAGTGGGAGAGCAGCAGGGTTTTGATGTGATCGACACGCATACCCTGCAGTATGGCAGCGAGCGGATCAGCAGTACGCGCATTCGCCGGGCTTTGGAGGTTGGTGATTTTGATCTGGCGGAAACGTTGTTGGGGCGACCCTATCAGATTACCGGCAGGGTGGTTTACGGACAGCAGTTGGGCCAACAGTTGGGTATCCCCACTGCCAATGTGCATCTCTATCGCTATCGCGCACCATTGAGCGGTGTGTATGTGGTGGAGGCGTTACTGGATGGCAGTCGCTTGCCCGGTGTTGCGAATGTGGGCGTGCGGCCAACCGTAGGTGACCTGATAAAACCGGTGCTCGAAGTGCACCTGCTGGATTTTGATCAGTTAATCTACGGTCAACGAATTCATGTGGAGTTCAAAAAGAAAATACGGGAGGAGCAGACGTTTGCTTCTCTCGATGCCATGGTAACGAAAATTCACAGTGATATTGCACTGGCCCGGCAGTACTTTGCCGAGGTGTAACCCCGATGTTGGAAAACGATGACTGATTACAAAGCTACCCTCAATTTGCCGTTTACCGAGTTTCCCATGAAGGCCAATCTGGCCCAGCGGGAACCGAACATGCTGAAATCCTGGCAGAGCGACGGGCTTTACGAAAAAATTCGTGAGCAGCGTCACGGCAGAAAAAAATTCATTTTGCACGACGGCCCTCCCTACGCAAATGGCGATATTCATATCGGTCACTCGGTCAATAAAATCTTGAAGGATATCGTCGTCAAGTCCCGTACGCTGAGCGGTTATGACGCGCCCTATGTGCCCGGCTGGGATTGTCACGGACTGCCCATCGAACACCAGGTTGAAAAGAAAATCGGCAAAGCCGGCGTCAAGGTGGACACCAAGACATTTCGTCAGAAATGTCGGGAGTATGCGCGCCGTCAGGTGGATGGCCAGAAAAAGGATTTTATGCGTCTCGGCGTGCTGGGCGACTGGGAAAACCCTTATCTGACGATGGATTACCAGTTTGAGGCAAATATTATTCGGGCACTGGGCAAGATCATAGAAAATGGTCATCTGGTGCGTGGCTTCAAGCCGGTTTACTGGAGTGTGGTCGGTGCCTCAGCCCTGGCGGAAGCCGAGGTTGAATATCAGGACAAAATGTCTTTTTCCATCGATGTGGCGTTCCCGGTTGTGGATAGCGAAGCCTTTTTGGCCCTCGTGGATAATGTGACCGGCGAAGGGCCGGTCGCAGTGGCCATCTGGACCACCACGCCCTGGACGCTGCCTTCCAACCAGGCGGTCAGTCTCAATCCTGAATTGAATTATGTGCTGTTGCAGTGTGATGCCGGTGAGGGTGTCAGTCGCTTTCTGTTGGCCGAAGAGCTAGTGCCTGCCGTGATGAAGCGCTGGGGTGTGGAAGACTACCAGGTTGTTGGCCGTGTCAAAGGACAGCGGCTCGAGAATCAGCTGCTACAGCACCCATTTTATGATCGCCAGGTGCCCATATTACTGGGTGAACATGTCACCACTGAGACCGGTACGGGCTGCGTCCATACAGCGCCGGATCACGGCATGGAAGACTTCGTGGTGGCCAATAAATACGGTATTGGCACACTCAATTATATTGATGATCATGGCCTTTTCCGCGATAGCGTGCCGCTGTTTGCTGGCGAGCATGTCTACAAGGCGGATGAAGCCGTTCTGGCGCAGCTGGAGCGGCGGGGCGTGCTGTTGGCCACCCATAAAATTACCCATAGCTACGCGCACTGCTGGCGGACCAAAACCCCGCTGATCTACCGCGCCACACCGCAATGGTTTATCGGCATGCAGCAGAACGGCCTGCTGGATAAAGCCCTCAAGGCGGTGAAGGACGTCACCTGGTATCCTTCCTGGGGGCAGGCCCGCATTGAGGGGATGCTGGAGAACAGCCCCGACTGGTGTATTTCACGTCAGCGCACCTGGGGTGTGCCGATAACCCTGTTTATTCACCGGGAAACCGGCGATTGGCACCCGCGCACTGCCGAGTTGATTGATGTGGTTGCCCAGCGTGTTGAGCAGGCGGGCATTGATGCCTGGTTTGATCTCGATGCTACAGAGTTGCTGGGTGACGAAGCTGCAGACTATACCAAGGTTACGGATACTCTGGATGTCTGGTTCGACTCGGGGGTTACCCATGCCGCTGTACTGGATGCCCGCGACCAGCTCGCCTATCCGGCGGATCTCTACCTGGAGGGATCCGATCAGCACCGCGGCTGGTTCCAGTCTTCCCTGAAGACGGCCATTGCCATCAAGGGCAGTGCCCCATACCGGGCTGTTTTGACACACGGTTTCACGGTGGATGCCGATGGCCGAAAGATGTCCAAATCCCTGGGCAATGTGATGTCGCCTCAGCAGGTCGTCAACGATTTGGGAGCGGATGTCCTGCGCCTGTGGGTCGCAGCGACGGATTTCAGCGCGGAAATGAGCGTTTCCGAGGAGATTCTAAAGCGCACTGCGGACTCCTACCGGCGCATCCGCAATACGGCCCGATTCCTGCTTTCAAATCTCAACGGTTTCGATCCGGCTCGGGATTTGTTGCCGGTCGAGGATATGCTGGAGCTGGATCGCTGGGCTGTGGGGCGAGCTGCCAGTGCCCAGCGGGATATCCTCGCCGCCTATGACAGCTACCATTTTCATCCCATCTACCAGAAACTGCACAATTTTTGTGTCACCGATATGGGTGGTTTCTACCTGAATATCATCAAGGATCGGCAATATACCTGTCAGGAGAACTCTAGGGCCAGACGATCTGCGCAGTCGGCAATTTACCATATCGCCGAGGCTCTGGTTCGGTGGGTTGCCCCAGTGCTCAGTTTTACTGCGGATGAAATCTGGCGTGTCATGCCCGGAGAGCGTGGAGAGTCGGTATTTATGGCGGAGTGGTGGTCGCTGCCACCCGCTGCCCCAGATGCGATTCCCGACAGCGATTGGGTGCTGATTGCCAGGGCTCGAAATGCGGTCAACAAAGTACTGGAAGGCAAAAAAGAGACGGGTATCCAGAAGTCTCTGGAGGCGGAAGTAGTGCTGTACGCGGACGATGCGCTGGCCAGTGCGTTGGGTAAACTGAAAGATGAATTGCGTTTTGTGTTGATTACCTCTGAGGCCCGGCTGGCACCACTCAGTGATGCAAACGGTGCCGAACCTACGGAGCTTGAGGGTTTGTTTTTGCGTGTTGATCGCACGTCCCATGACAAATGTGTCCGCTGTTGGCATCACCGTGCCGATGTGGGTGCGGTGGCTGAACATCCGGAATTATGTGGCCGCTGTGTGGAAAATGTCACAGGTGCCGGCGAACGGCGTCTGTTTGCGTGACCATGCCAATGGTAAATACCATGCAATCCCGTGCTGGCTGGTATCTCCTGTCCGTACTGGTCATTCTGATCGACCAGTCCACCAAATACTGGGCCTCGGCGTCACTGGTCTATGGCCGGGCGGTGGAGTTGCTGCCTATGCTGAACCTGACGCTGCTCCACAACCGGGGTGCAGCCTTCAGCTTTCTCAGTGATGCAGGCGGGTGGCAGCGCTGGTTTTTTACCGGTATTGCGCTGTTGGTGAGTATTTTCATTGTGCTTTGGATGGCGCGTCTGACCACTGGGAAAACCCTGCTGGGTATTGCACTGGCGCTGGTGCTCGGTGGCGCGCTTGGTAATTTACTGGATCGGGTGTTTCTCGGTTATGTGGTTGATTTTATCGATGTCTATTATTTGAATTATCACTGGCCCGCGTTCAATGTGGCGGATTCTGCGATTACAGTGGGTGCTATCCTGTTAATCATTGAAAGTCTATGCCATCGCGACCAGTCACATGAGAGGAAAAATTGATGGTTGATACCCATGAAACGGCACCTGTCACCATTGGGCCGGATACGAAGGTGACGCTGCATTTTTCGCTGGCGCTGGAAGATGGTTCGGTGGTGGACTCCAACTTTTCAGGTAAACCGGCAACCTTTGTGGTGGGTGACGGAAGTCTGCTGAATGGTTTTGAGTCTGCATTGTTTGGTCTGAGTACCGGTGATGAGGCCGTACTGGAGATTGATCCTGAGCAGGGCTTTGGCCCTCACAATCCCAACAACATCCAGCGTTTTTCAAAAGGGGACTTTACCGATGATGTTCAGCTGGAGCCGGGGCTGATGCTGTCATTTGCAGATGCCAGCCAGGCCGAGTTGCCCGGAGTCGTGGTTGAAGTGGATGATGAGCATGTCATGGTGGATTTCAATCATCCTCTCGCAGGCCATCAAATTACCTTCGCCGTAAAAATTCTTGATGTCATACCGGCGGTGACCCACTAATGGAGGTCAAACTTGCCAATCCGCGTGGATTTTGCGCTGGCGTTGATCGGGCCATTGATATTGTCAATCGCGCCCTGGATATCTTTGGTGCCCCTATCTATGTCCGTCACGAAGTGGTGCATAACAAGTTCGTGGTGGATGCTCTCCGTGAGCGCGGTGCCATCTTTGTCGAGGAGCTCCACGAAGTACCCGACAATGTGATTGTGGTTTTCAGTGCCCACGGTGTACCCCAGTCTGTCAGGCAGGAGGCTGAGTTACGACAGTTGAGGGTCTTTGATGCGACCTGTCCGCTGGTGACAAAAGTGCATATGGAGGTGGTGCGTTACAGTCGTGAGGGCCGGGAGTGCGTCCTGATTGGTCATCAGGGTCACCCTGAAGTGGAGGGGACCATGGGGCAATATGATGACGCCAATGGTGGGCATATCTACCTGGTGGAAAATGAGACAGATGTCAGTCAACTTGACGTCAAGGTACCGGGTAATCTGGCCTACGTTACCCAAACAACGCTGTCGGTTGATGATACCGCCAAGGTGATTGATGCGCTACGGAAGCGATTTCCCACCATTTCCGGTCCCAAAAAAGACGATATTTGCTATGCCACCCAGAACCGCCAGGATGCCGTAAAGCAGTTGGCGCTGGAGTGTGATCTGGTGCTGGTTGTCGGTTCGCCAAACAGTTCAAACTCCAATCGATTGCGAGAGCTTGCCGATCGATGTGGTGCCGATGCCTATTTGATTGATAGCGCGCTGGATATCAGGCCAAGCTGGCTGGTTGGCAAAAAAGCCATTGGTGTTACTGCCGGTGCTTCAGCTCCGGAAGTGCTGGTTCGCGATGTTGTGCACAAACTTGAAACATTGGGTGCGCGTCCTCCGGAAGAGCTTCCCGGGGCCACTGAAAATATCAGTTTCTCGATGCCAAGAGAACTTCGCTAGTGAAATAGATAAGTTATGAGCTAAGAAAAAAACCGGACATTGTCCGGTTTTTTGTTTTGGAAAGGCTGTTTCAAGAACACAAAACCAGAGCTAGTCCTCCCAGTTGCCGGTTTTTTCCCCTCGGCTACTGAGTCCCAGGTTACCCTCCACAGCCTGGCCTCCCTGTGCCGTTGCCACGATGTTAATGCACTCATCTATAGGCAGTCCTCCGGCGCAAGCTGCCGCACTGATCTGATAGTGTCCGTTTTCAGAAGGCAGGTTGGCGGCTACGGCGAAGCCCAGATCAGTCAGGTCCGTCGTATAGGTCAGGTTGTTGATAAAATGGCGTTCCTGGGCCTGCATCACTTTATTCATCAGGGCAACGCCCTCGGTGCGGCGAGTCTCCCTGACAGTATCCATGTAAGACGGGTACGCAATCATCGCAAGTAATGCGATGATTGCCACCACAATCATTAGCTCAATCAGACTGAATCCTTCTATACGCTGTTTCACTATTGATTTTCCCGCCAATAGGTTCTGTAGATCTTGACTGTTGTCGGCAGTCCTTCGGGACAGTCTTCACCCTCACATTCTGTATCGGTAACTTTTTCAGTTCCCACATAGAATTCTATCGAGGTTTTACCATCTTCATCCGGCACAAACAGTGCTACTACTTCCGGTGGGTTACCCGGTTGTTTCAGATTGATGTACTGGCTGGACAGTACGGTTTTGCCCGTGACAAAGTTCATGGCATAGAGTCGTCCACCTCCGAGATAACCGGCACCACAGGTGGTGTCAACCTCTCCGGTTCCTTCCGGGAGATAAGAGGTGTAAATGGATGTGCCGTCGATGGTCAGTGCGGGCCGCATGAATTTTTCACCCAGGTCGATAGCATCCTTGTAGAACCCGTTGGGTGCATTTGTCTGAGGATCGGCAGGGTCACTGTCGGGGCTGGTCATATCCAACAAATCATCGTTATCTATGCTGTTGTATACAACGTCGCCATCTTCGTCTTTGGGTGGACCGTACACACTGTACGCAAAGAGTGAGTACAGTCTGTCGTCTATCGCAGTATTTTTTGGGTGTGCCATATAGCCACTGCCAAAAGTCAGCACAAAGAAGGGTGCACGGCCTTTTTTCTGCGACAGGGAGACAGTGGGCCCCACATAAAAACGGCGGAATTCGCCAGCTTCGGCAAGGTTGGCAATCTTTCCGCCCTGGGCGAGGTTGTTTGCCGAAGTCGTGGCACTATTAATGTCAATACGCCATACGCTGCCCTGAATATCAACGCCAAAGATGATGTCGTCAATACCGTCGCCATTCATGTCAGCTATGGTCAGATCGCCGGGGATGCTGTTGCTCATCGGCAGATCCAGATTGTGAATATCTTCGCTGGTGTCGTTATTGCCCGCAGACCAGAGTTTCTGGCCTGTCAGGGCATCTACCATATAAATAGCCGCGCCCATATCACCCGTTGTCGGGGTAGTTGCCGCATCATGTGTCGTGTCATAGCCACCACCAAAAACAAGCACGTCTCTGGTGGTGCAGTTTTCGCCGTCCCCGTTACAACCCCAGTTTATGCGGCCACGCACCGGTTTTGACCAGGTTTGTCCCAGATCCCGAAAACCGGCGCTGCCACCAAAAATGGTCCACATAAGCTTCGGATTGTTGGTGTTGGTAACGTCCATGGCGTAGTAGTTATCACCGCCACGACGCATGCCAAAGTAGCTGTACACGTGGTCGCCATCGGAAGCATCAATAGTGATGTCGTCGTCATCAGGGTTTTCTTCGCGCCAGATTGTCATGGGACCATCGAGGCCATAGATTTTCGAGGCATCGGGGTCGTTAATGTAAGTGGCATGTTGTGTCTGCAACTGATCCTGGGGAACGAAAGCGAATAGTTCTCCACCGTTGCCGGTGTCGACGGCACGGAATGTACCGTCATTGGATGTGAAAAACAGCACATCTTCTGTGGTGTTTTCTTCAGAATCCCCTGAATAGGTGACCACGACCGGGCGGTTGTGGAGAGCATCAGCCATGAAACGTGATGCGTCTATAGTGCTACCGTTATCATTATCATCGTTGACATCAACACCGAGCATCCAGTTGATGAGCTTATTACGCTGGGCCTGGCTGGCCTCATCACTCAGACCATAGAGCTCATTGGTAATCATATCGTTGTCGAGAGCAATGATATTCTCTGCGGTGTTCAGCACAATATTATTAACACTGGCATCTCCCGATACGGTGTAAACAAGCCGGCTATTAGTGAGCTCATTGGCCGCTCCACCTTTTTTTACAGCATTGCCGTCAGTACTCTGGCTCCAGTAGCTGATCGCGTTGGAATGAAAATAGCCAGTATCCGGGTTGATCGCAATGGCGTCGTCCGAGCCGACTATATCGCCGTCTGTATTGATTTTGTATTTCTTGATATTGCCGTGCCAGCGAGGATAAATATTCGGCTCAAAAATGGCAAAATAGAGCGAATCCTGGTGCTGGAGCCGGTTGAAGGCATTCACTGACACTGCCGGCGCGGTGAATGTAGTAGAGGTTGAGAGAATATCCAGAATGATTTTGTTAAATGCCGTCTTTAGCTGCTCGGAAGAGCTGGCCGTCAGATACTGTCCTTCCCCCTTTTCTGCCGTTGTCTTGAGCAACTCCATTTCGTAGCCAAAATCGAAGGCGATGGTATAAGTCCTGACACTTTGGGTGCCGTCGAGCGCGTCGTTATAGTCATAGTTGGCCATATATTCAGCCATTTCATCGAGACAGGTGCGGTTTGACGTCTGGGCATTGTCAGAGTGAGAGCAACTATTACCCGTCAGGTTCGAGACAGTGTTGTCCCGGCCATTATCTTCATAAGGTGTCCCATCGGTGAGCAGCACCACATAGTTGCTCTGGCAGGAGCTTTCGCCGATCGGGGAGTTGTAGTAGTCGGTGCCGTTTCTTCGGGTCACTGCAGCGGGGTCGCGGTTCCAGGCAGACCCGTAATCGACCGAATCGCCCTTGAAGTACCGGTGGGCCTCCCAGAGGGTTTCATTCAGCGGGGTCCAGTCGTCCGCAGGAATATCGTCGATTTTGTCAATAATGGCGTCGCGGTCATCTTCAATATCTGAAAAATGATGCAGCACATAGCCACCATTGCGGTAATTAAAGCGCATCAAGCCGAAATTCAGGCCGGTAAAATTGCTGACCAGGTCGGTACCCGCTTCCTTCATGATATCGAGCTTCCTGCGATATTCAGACGGGTTGGCTTGCAGGTACTCGTGATAATTGGCTGAAACGTAGAGTCTGCGATCGGTAATGCCGTTCTGGTTCCAGTTGATCTGGTTGCTGGTGGAGTAGGGGCCGTTATTGCCGTCTCTGGCATAGCGATCAGAGGAGCTGTCGTCGATGCCGTGTACCCCGGCATCATCCCGGCACTCTACGGTTTTGTTCGAATTGGTGACATCGCGCCAGTAGTTCACCGAGATGTCTTCACAGGTTCTCCACCACCACCACCCCGTACACTGTCTTACAGTGCTCTCGTGCCATTCGGCGACCCGTTTTCCTGCATAAACGGGAAGGTCTGGTGAGTCCGCCATGTGGTCTGTCATTGCTTTACAGCTGTTTCTACCGGGGTCTATGCTGACGTTGCGGTAGCTATAGTCTTCGTTATGCACATATATCGTGCCGTCACCCAGACCGCCGTAATCGTGGTCGGGATCGTAGGGTGGCTGGGTGAGAATTTCGTCATCCATACTGCCGGAGGAGTCAAAAATAAACAGCACGTTGGGCTGGAATTCTTCAGTTTCGGATAAAATCTCTTCGCTGAAGAATATTTCTGTATCGTCTGCCAGCAGTTGGTTGGAAGCAGAGATGCCGGCAAGTAGCGGCAGGCCAAAGAGAATAAATCTGGTAAGTTTCATTCTGCTATCCTCTCTCTGGGAATAATTTTGATTTTTACCACATGGTTGTCTTCCTTGCGGTAGGTAAAACTGGCGTGGTAGCCGCTCCAGGTCTGTAGTTCGACAATGGGGCGCTCTGCACCAAACGCGTTAATAAAAGTCGTTGTGCTGTCGAATGTGTAATGTTGCGGCTCGCAATCGATTGAGCATTGGACCGGTGAAGATATCACTGTGCCCATTCCTTGAACGCCGTCAGTGGTTTTGATCTCAATTTTGGCTATCTCGATAGTGCGAACGAGTTCTACCATTATTGGCCCGAAGGCCAATGCCGTGTTGGCGGTGAGCAGCATGCCAAAGACCGCACCAATCAAGGGTAAAAAATATTTTTTAATGTCCATAGCGATAGACCTTTTTCGGATTATTCGGTTGGTGCAAGTCGAACGATACCGCTCGTCTGACTTGAGCCAACGCCGGTGTTATCAAGTTCGACGATGCTGTTAAGTTCAAAATAATAGGCACTATTGGCAGTGGCGGAACCGATGGTGGAGCCGGTAACTTGTCCCAACCCCTCTTCCAGATAAACAACGGATGCTGATTGAGCAAAAGGATTGTCGGCCGATGTCTGGGTTAAATCGCCCTCAGGAATCGTTGCCTCTCCTAAGTTCAACGCATCAGTGAGCAAGTCCTCACTGTTTTCATCAACCATTTTCCGATATTGACCATTCAGTTCACTCAATGCTGTGTTGAAGGCATTTAAACGTATCTGGCTATTGCGAACCATATTTGACTGAAAGCTGATATCGGTGGTGGTCCCTATACCAATAATCGTCAATATGGTGAGCATCACCAGACAGACGATCAGCACAGCACCGTCCTGTTTGCGATCTGGAGCAGGTGTACCGCTCCGTATAGTCATTACCCTATTTTTCTGCATTGTTGTAGATCACGTTGTTTAGAGTGATGGTGGTACTGTATACCTGCCGTTCGTGTTTGTCGGTCAGGGAGAAAGGGCCGGCATCCAGCAGTGTAAAGGTGCGTGTTTCGAGATTTCCGGAACCGATTTCCTGACCATTGTTAACCAGCACTGCAACTCGAATAGCGCTCACGGCTGCCCAGTCATCGACATCGTCAGCGGAAACGTAGGAAAAACCGCCGCCGGCTAATTCCACGCGGTAGAGAATATGCAAACTCTCTACGCCATCGACCAGCGGTTGGCCAACGCCAATCCAGCTGTTGCTCTCGAGGCTGAATCCGCGGCAGTTGAGGGCACTGATGCCATCGACTGTGTTCAGGTAAAAGACGTTGGCGATAATGTCCTCCGGACCGACAGTGTTGTCAGCGCAGTCACGGTCATTTTCCGGGTTGAAAACAGCCGCTATCTGATCGCCGGCAATCCCGGTGGTATCTTCGGTACAGGCGTTGTTGCCCGCGCAGCTTTCAGTGAGAAATGTCCGGTTTTCCACGGTTCCTATATCGGTAGTCTGATAATAGGCCTTGCTGAGTTCGCGACTCAGGAAATCCAGGGCAAACCGACCATTTTCCTGAATTCTGGACTGGCTATCGGTGGTGTCATAGAGTTGCTGGGATGCGAGCATCATCTGCAATGCCCCGACTGTAAGCAGCAGGCCCAGCGCCATTGCTACCAGTAGTTCTACCATGGAAAGGCCGTATTGTCGGGCTCTATCAGCGCTCATGGTCTGAATACCTGAATAAATTGCTGCTGGATTAAAGCCTCTCTTTCATCCTCATCATCGGTCATATCCTGCGTGTCATCCGCCACGGCTTTTGAGCTCCATTGCAGTATTAATTGATAGTCGGATTCTGCGGGACAACCGGCATCTACACATGATATGGACGCAGTAAGATTCAATGGCGAACTGCCACTGCTGCAAAAAGTTTCCCATACATCAAATGTGGCCATTTCGCTGGCGTCACAGCTTTCGGCATCCGAGTCGGTATCGGCACAATAGGGGGCTGGCTCACTGTCGCAGTCGGCAGTGAAGTCAGTGATCGAGTAAGCGCCGGCTTCCCTGCCTGCTTCATTGGCTTGAATGCGGGCGACAAGTTCCTGTGCGGCCCATACGGCCTGGCTGCGTTGTGAGGAGTCAAAATTTTCTTTAATTGCCTGATATTGTAACGATGCAATACCCTGCAGGCCGATACTGAATACCAGCAATGCTATCAGCACCTCGATGAGGGAAGCGCCTGAGTGGAATTTATTGTAATTAGGCCTTTTTTTCATAATGTGCACGATGCTAACGGGTTGGTTTTGGTTCCCTTCACAATACTGGTTCTTCCTACCGGGTTGACAGTAATAGAGCTGCCTCCTTCCTCCTCCGTGCTGTCACAGAGGACTATCTCCACAGAGTTGTTGCCTTCATTGAGCAGCCCGCCACTGGTAAAACTGATGTAGGCTGCAGCATTGGTGCTGGTACTGGCCGATATCCCACCCATGGAGAATTCCAGGTCTTTGATCAGGGTGTCATTTGCTGCGGAGTAGGCCGTGTTGCCGCCAGCGTCGGTATCGGTATACATCGTCAGTCCTTCAGTCCAGCCGCCGGCTTTAGGCGCGAGAGTAATGACGCTCTGGCGACTGACTGCTTCACTCCGAGCCTGTTTCAGTATCCCCGCCAAATTCATGGTGGCAGTGTCCATACGTGTACTGACCACCCAATTGTTAAAACTGGGGATGCCTACCCCAAGAAGAACAACCAGAACCACCAATGTGACCATTAGCTCAATCAGCGTAAATCCTCTTTGGTCCCGAGCATTTTTCACGTACACGTCGCCTTTTTCGTTTGCCGTACGGCTGTTATAGAAAACACTGATACCTATTATCAATATGATTGTGTTGTTGGCAGTAGGTCAATGCCTTGCTGACAAGCGGCTTTATCGGTTAGATCGACGGTTGAAGGGGTTGGGTTTCAGTAATAACCAATGATTCAGCAATCGGGTTGTCTTATTCGGACTCTACCTGTTTTCGCTACAGAGGCTGCAAATTTATAGGGATTTTCTATCTTATCCGGACAGTAATGGAATGTACCGTTCAGCGAGTTAGTTAGCCCCAAAGGGCTAAACTGGAGATACGCTTTTTTTCTGAACGAGCGCCAGCTTAAGAATCGGGCAGCGTCATCCAGCTCAATGTATTTCACGATTTGGTCATCACTGTTAACAGAGCCATTGCCATTATTATCGACAAAAACCAACAAGTTCTGACCCCACTCTGTTGTGCAGTTGTCGAGACCCGGGCAGAGCGTGATGGTTTTCTGCATGCTGACTGATTGAGCGCGAGAAAACTGAATGCTATGAATAAGTGTGTACTGCAGGGCAGTTGACTTCTGATACTGTATCCAGAGGGACATCGCCGGGATGCCTGCTATCAGTAATACACTTAATAAAGCGGAGATGATCAATAACTCCAATAGAGTAAATCCATTTACCCGTGACATTTGAAAATCCTTTTCCTGTGTCGTCTTCACTCATTCCTTTGAGTGTCAAAACTTACACTGGACTATAGTAGCAAAATGGATTTTTTTGCAATGCTCTCCTCTGCTTGAAATTGAATCCTTTTTGATATTGCTTTGTGCGGTTTTAGTCGAGGTCAAATTTTTGCAACTTATAGCGCATCTGGCGGAAACTGATACCCAGCTCACGAGCGGTAGCAGTCTTGTTCCAGCGATTTTTTTCGAGGGCTTTCAGTAGCAGTTCTTTCTCAATGGAGCCCAGGTAGTCATCGATTGAACCAAAATTGCTGACATTTGACTCGGAGTCGTTTCCGGGAGCGAAAGCAACGGTTGAAGGGTTGGGGAGCTGCAGGTCTCTGGCGGTAATTGTTGAACCATTGCAGAGCGTGAATGCTCTTTCGAGGATATTTTCCAGTTCCCTTACATTGCCTGGAAACGTATGTTGTCTGATTGCCGCCATAGCATCGTCTGACAGGGCTGGAAGTTTTGTCCCGGCTTCCCGGGAAAAGCATTGAAGGAAGTGCTCTGACAGTTGCGGAATATCTTCCGGGCGATCCCGTAGAGGTGGGACCTGCAGCTCAATAACATTGATGCGGTAAAATAGATCCTGTCGAAAGCGGTTGTTCTGTACCTCCCGCCCCAGATCTTTGTGAGTGGCGCTGAGTACGCGGACATCCACGGCTACTTCCTCTTCTGCCCCTACCGGGCGAATACTTTTTTCCTGGAGTGCCCTCAGCAGCTTGACCTGCATTGACAGTGGCAGATCAGCCACTTCATCCAGTAACAACGTGCCGCCATTGGCGGCTTGAAACAACCCCTGTTTGTCCTGGTGAGCACCAGTGAAACTGCCTTTTTTATGGCCGAAGAATTCACTCTCCATCAATTCAGAAGGAATGGCGCCGCAGTTCACCGGAATAAACGGGCCATTGGCCCTTGCCCCGAGAAAATGGATTGCCCTGGCCACCAATTCTTTTCCGCTGCCGGATTCACCACTGATAAAGATGGGAGCCTGGCTGCGTGCTACACGTCGAATCTGCTGTTTGAGTGTTTCTATAGCGGACGATTCACCGAGCAATACGGTTTCCGGTATGGCTGGATTTGCAGTTTCCTTTTTTAGTTGCAGTGCAGATTGGACAAGGTTGCGCAACCGCATCAGTTGCAACGGCTTGGAAATAAAATCAAAGGCTCCTTTTTTCAGGGCATCCACAGCGATCTCCATATTGCCGTGGGCGGTAATCATGGCGACTGGCAAATGTGGCACTGTGGCCTGTATATGGTCGACAAGTTCGAGTCCGTTGCCATCGGGCATTTTCATGTCTGTGAGGCAGAGGTCGAACTCCTCGCTTTCGAGCAATTTTCTGGCTTTAGTCAGCTTGGCAGCAGTGACGACTTCCAGACCCATTTGCTCAAGTGTAATGGTCAGAAGCTCTCTGATGTCAGGTTCGTCATCTACCACCAGTACGCGTTTTTTCATCATGATTGAGGCCTCGGTAATACCCGGTCGGGATGCGAAAACCCAATTCGGAAGTGTCTGTTTTCTGGCTCCTCTCCAAAATAATTGAGTGAAGCATAATTGACGCCGCAAAGCTCCTTGGCCAGATAGAGCCCCAAGCCTGAACCTTCATGGGATGTCGTGAAAAATGGTTCAAAAATGGAATTTTGATCTTCGAAGGGAACGCCTGGGCCGCGATCAAATACGTCCAGAAAGGGCAACTCTGAAGCCGTATCCCTGCAAACCACGAGTCTGACCCAGCGCTCCCCTGTGGCCTGTTCACTAAAACGCAGGCCGTTATCCACCAGATTGGTCAGTATTTGAGACAGGTGGCCCGGATCAAAGAAAATCTGTATATCCTTGTTCAGAGTCTCGATTTCTATGATGCAGGGGGTTTTCTGGGTGTCCATGTAATCGTTACGGAATTTTTTTAGCCATTGCCGGAGCCAGATTTTTTGAAATGCCGGGATCTTTTGCCGCGACAGTTGCAGTACGTTTTCAACAATCTGGTTTACCCGGAGACAATGGCGCTGAACGATATCCAGTAGTTTGGCCTGGCTGTTGTCGGTGGCCTGTTCTGCGAGCAGTTGCGACGCGTGGCTGATGGCCCCGAGCGGGTTACGAATTTCGTGAGCAATACTGCCGGTCAATCGACCGAGGGAAGCGAGTTTCAATTGCTGGGCATGTTGTGAGAGGGAGCGTGTATCCTCGAGAAAAATAAGGGTTTGCTTATCTTCCCCCTGGTGGAGAGAGGTGAAGTTAGCCTGGATTTCTATCGACGAGGTAGGTGTTTTAAAGGTGGGGGTTCTAAGCCAGCGATAGGTCTTCCAACGATCAAGCTGTTGGTAGAGAGGCATGATCAGACTGAGTGGCTGGCCAGCTCCCAGTGGTTTTCCTGGCTGTTGTCCGCCAAGCAGCTGAATGGCAGCGCTGTTGATGAGTGTGATGTTGTCCTGTCTGTCGACCACTACAATACCGGTACGCATCCGTTTGACAATGGATTCATTGAGTTGCTGCAGCTGTTCGCTTTCAATAGCTTTCTCCGCCGCAATCGTTTGGGCGAGGCGGATTCTCTGGGTTAATACCTGGAACAGCAGGGCTGTGGCAAATAACAGTATGCCGAGAATGCCTGCGGGGAAAATGGATTCCTTACTTTGCCCGAGAATCATGCTCGTAGACAGTGTTTCCAGCATCACACAGATGCTGGCCGTTGCCGCCAGTAACAATGCCAGCTGGCCGGCCACCAGAATACTGCCTGCCGCAACGGTGGCGAGCATCAGAAACCCCAGACCGCTTTCCAGTCCACCACTGGCGTGCATCATCAGTGTGATTGCCACCATGTCGGTCAACAGCATGAAAAACAACATCTGGATGCCGGGTGTGGCTCGATAGATTTTCAGCGAAATCAGTGACAGCAGGCACAGCACGGTATAGATGCCGACTGTTCCCAAAAAGAGCTGTGGCATCTCTGCGCCCAGGATTCGGGTCGCGACGCCTGTCAGGTACATCGTGAGTAAGGCGCTGGACAAAATGACCCGGTAATAACCGTATACCTTGAGCAGGCTGTCCGGTGCCGGTGGGGCAGTCACTGTGCCGATATTGAGTTGCATAAGGATCGGGGGCCTGGTCGGATTGAGTCAGAGTCTATCTGAAAAAGGGGTATCGATTCATGAACAGTACCGCTATTTTCCAATCAGGTGGTTGTGTTGTCAGGACCGTGCGGGCAAAAGCTACTGGTCGTAGATAGTTGGAATGGGATCTCGCTTGTGCCGGGTATTGTGATAGATCTCGATAATGCAGTTGGCCACCTCGTCGCTGACAGGCTTGGCTTCCAGAAAATCATCCAGCTCATCGTAGCTAATGCCGAGTGCGTGCTCGTCGGCTCTCTGTGGAGCGAGGCATTCCAGATCAGCTGTGGGTGTTTTTTCAATGAGGCGTTCAGGCGCGCCGAGAAAAGCAGCGATTTGTTTGACCTGCCGTTTGCTTAGGCCGAACAGTGGTGCCAGGTCACAGGCACCATCCCCCCATTTGGTATAAAAGCCTGTGACGTTCTCGGCCGAGTGGTCTGTGCCGAGCACCAGCCCACCCAGCAAGCCTGCGACCTGATATTGGACGATCATACGTGTGCGAGCTTTGGTGTTGCCTTTGGTAAAGTCGGTCTGGCCCGGAGAGGCGGTCAGAAGCTGCCCGTTGTTCAGCGCAGCAAGCACTGCTTCATGGATGGCTTCCACGCCGGGCTTGATATTGACGACCAGGCACTCACTGGGCTGAATGAACTCAATAGCCTGTTGGGCCTCATGTTCATCAGCCTGAATGCCGAAGGGCAATCGAACAGCAACAAAGCGATAAAGCGGCTCGCCCTGTTCCTGATTCAGTTGTTCAACGGCCAGCTGTGCCAGTCGCCCGCAGGTTGTTGAATCAATGCCACCACTGATGCCCAGCACCAGGTTGTGCAAGTTGGCACTGGTCAGGATCGACTTGATAAAATCAACACGCCTGGTGATCTCGTAGGCCGGATCAATGCTGGGCAGGACTTTCATTTCCTGCAAAATATGTTTTGCGTCTGGTGTTTGCATCGTTATTTTCTCCGAATAAGGTTGGCTATTTCTGAGCGAACTCTACAAGCATAGACGGGTAATAAAGAATAACGGATTTTCGAAACAGGTTGGAATACGATATTTTGATTATCCTGGTTGAAAAGCCTGTCGGTAAAAAACAGATATAGGAGCTGTTGCTCCTTATCCGGTTGAAATTTTCTTATCGCTGGTTGCTATCAGTCGAGTACACCGAGTGTCAGCCAACTGAGCCAGGATCGCTTCTCTTCGCCGCGATTGTTGCCCCCCGACACATTGCGATAACGCTCATTGAAAACATGGCGGGAGTCAAACCTGGGGGGATCCGGGTGGTCATAAAGACCAAGGGTCATTCTATTCAGCCAGGTTGGCTCCATAAAATGGGGATCGTCCTGGTACTGGAACTGACCGCTGGCGTCCAGAGCCGGGTGCTGGGGGTAGTTGGCTGCCAGTAGGGCCGCCGAATCTGCTGCCAGATCCTGCATCTGCATGAAATGATAGGCTTGCGCCATCACTGCCAGTCCGTCCGGCACTGCGGGCGTTTTCTGGAAGTTTTCAACCACATAACGGCCGCGGTTGGCTGCAGCCAGATAGGCGCCCCGCAGAAAATAGTAGTTGGCAACATGAATTTCATGTCGGGCAAGGATGTTGCGCAGATAGACCATCCGCTTGCGGGCATCGGGCGCGTAGGCACTTTCCGGAAAGCGGTTGAGCAATTCATTGAACGTGACAAACGAGTTGCGTGCCGAACCCGGATCACGCTTGGTTTCATCGGTGGGCAAAAACTGTTCAAAGAATCCCTTGCTCTGAACAAAGGAGGCCAAACCTTTCAGGTAGTAGGCATAATCCACGTTGGGGTGTTGAGGGTGCAGGCGGATAAAGCGGTCAGCGGAGGCGATAGTCGCCTCATAATCCTGAGACCTGAAGTAGGCATAAATCAGTTCCAGCTGGGCCTGTTCAGCGTAATCACCAAATGGATACTGGGCTTCCAGGGCCTCCAGATTATCGATCGCCTGAAACCAGTAGCCTGACGCCAGTTCTTTCTGGATTTTTTCAAAGAAATCTGCCTCGGTGTAACCGGAAGTATCTGTTTTATTGGCATCCTTGTCATCATCGCCCCCAAGCCAGGCACAGCCACTGGTCAAAAATATTGAGCAAACAAGCAATAGAGCGGGAAATCGCATGGAATGATTGAATCCTGGTGGGTCAACAGTGAAAGTGTTTTTATCGGCTGAAGTAAAGCCTGTAAGATGGGCTATTTAACCACAGCCCCGGGCGGATTCAAAACTTCAATGACTGAACCTGTTGTTCTTAATGCGATTGTTCCGGAGACCGTTGGCGGCGCCCGGCTCGACCAGATAGCTGCCGAATTGTTCAAGGGTTTTTCCCGTTCCCGTTTACAGCGATGGATCAAGGAGGGCGATCTACTGGTTGATGGCAAGTCCTGCCGCTCTCGGGACAAGCTGTTTGGCGGCGAGCAGCTGACAGTCAAGGCAACATTGGAGCCGGAGGGTGAGTGGTCGGCGGAGCCGATGAGCCTGGACATCATTTATGAGGATGAACACCTGCTGGTCATTAATAAACCGGCCGGGTTGGTCGTGCATCCCGCCGCTGGCAATTATCAGGGCACCCTGCTGAACGGGCTGATTCACCATCTGCCAGGCAATGAGAATATTCCCAGAGCCGGTATCGTGCACCGATTGGATAAGGACACCACCGGTCTTATGGTCGTCGCAAAAACGCTTGCTGCACATCAATCGCTGATTCGACAGCTGCAGGATAGATCGGTGAGTCGTGAGTATGAGGCAGTTGTGCCGGGTGTCATGACGGGTGGCGGAATGGTCAGCAAGCCATTGGGTCGGCATCCACAGGTGAGAACCAGAATGGCAGTACTGGATCATGGTGGCAAAGAGGCCATTACCCATTACCGGGTGATTGAGCGCTTTGCTGGCCATACCCACATCCGGTTAAAGCTGGAAACCGGACGGACGCATCAAATTCGGGTGCACATGGCTTCGATTGGTTACCCCCTGGTCGGTGATGCCACTTACGGGGGGCGTCTAAAGCTGCCGAAAGGGGCCTCCGACGAACTTCAGGATACCTTGCGGGCCTTCAAGCGTCAGGCATTACATGCGGCCAGGTTGGCCCTGATTCATCCGCAGACGGAAGCGTTGGTCGAATGGCAGGTAGAGGCTCCGCAAGACTTTATGCATCTGCTGGATGCACTTCGCTCCGATCATGAATCAGCCTGATTGATGCAATGTCCATCATCCTCCCCGATTGGCCCGCGCCCAACACTGTCAAGGCCGCTGTCAGCACGCGTCGAGGCGGTCTGTCTGCAGCTGCTTGGCGAAGCCTGAATCTGGCCTACCATGTGGGAGACAACGCTCAGTCTG
>Ga0208156_1000099_pt1 | contig 50278 bp, 90 predicted proteins | sample 1_EtaG_FD_184073 | JGI IMG/M metagenome (GOLD analysis project Ga0208156, IMG submission 184073) | Marine viral communities from the Subarctic Pacific Ocean - 1_ETSP_OMZ_AT15124 metaG (SPAdes) (version 2) | ecosystem: Environmental > Aquatic > Marine > Oceanic | place: Pacific Ocean | collected...
CATTTGAAGAATACGTATGCATGGTTTCCGTATTCTTCTGCTATCCATACATTTTGATTCTTCTTGAATCGATGGGTGTCTTTTTTGGCCTTGAACATTTTTACTTCCATAATTATCTAGTGTTTTAATTTCTAAATCAATAGCGTTTCTATCTCGTAGCCTCGTGGGGTTTTGTGGGGCATGTGGAAATAAGGTTTATATCCTAGTTTGATACATCGCTCAAATAATCCCATTATCGTTTTGTCGTATTTTATTCTGTATTCGCTCATTTTGGTAGGTGTTTATCAATTAACACCTCTATTAAATTGTTTACGCTTCTATTCTGCTTCTTAGCTTCTGTCTTTAGTCGCAAAAGTAAACCCTCCGAAATACGGAAGGCTGTTTGTTTTTTTGTGGTCATGTTAAAATTCATATCCTGAGTTTATCAAGTCTTTAGTGTATAGTTTAATGTCTGCTTCTGCTCCTCTCATGCCGTTCATTTTTCTTTTGTGGTTGATCTTCCCTACATTGTAGTAAGAACCTCCAACTTCATCACCAACAAAAACACTTTTTGAAGAACCTTTGTAGCTTTTAGCGTCCCAAAATGCAAACTCTTTTTTCGCAGTTTCTAAAAGAGATAAAGTTAAGATTTGAAAAGCAGTTAATTCTTTAACCTCTACTTCTTCAACAAACACATCGTCAGAAAATAAAATATCTAAATCAAAACCAGCTTCTTCTTTAGAATCGTGAGCCTCTATTTTTGCGATCATTTCAGCTTCTGTGTACTCTTTGCAGTTGTCTTCGTTTAAGATGATAGTTTCCATAGTTTCTTTTTGTTATGATGTAAATATAGATGTTATATATATGTTATACAAGTATTATACAAAAAAGGTTTCAAAATAATTAAAAAAACTACTCCCATCCCTACAGGGAGTAGTAAAACCGTCTGTTTTTAGTTTGCCAAGGTTTTAGGATTAATTTGAATTGTTAAAATTAATTATTACAATAGGGTACAATGGCAACTATCGACCCTTTAATCTAAATCTAGCTTATCAGGTAAATGTTTTATTATCTTATCTCTGGCATCTACTACGCGCCCTTCAATGTCATGAATACACGCTATTTGTTCGATGATAATACTAACATCCGAAACCTCATTAACAAGGTCATCAGATGTTATCTCTTTGCTTCTCGATTTCTGCAATAGTGTTGCAAGTTCTAGAAGCTCCTCTATCCACTTATTAAGCATAGCATCATATCCATATTTTGAGTAGATACGGTTGTATAGGTCTGTGTTTTTCATTAGAATAATTCTTTTTGTTCTGCAACTTCTGTAAACCTATTATTAACCCCTTTTAGGTTCATTATTGCTTGGTTATAGTAACTATCTTTAAGCTCCACACCTATTGCCTTACGCCCCATTGAAACAGCTCCGTAAACCTCTGTACCACACCCCATAAAAGGAGTTAAAACCGTTTCGCCTTCATTAGAATATAAATCTATAATTCTATCAACAACATCTAGCTGAGTCGGTGTAACGTGTTTTTCGTCTTCTTCATCTTTTGATTCTTTATATTTTAAACAGTTTTCTACCCTTATGTCATCCCAAACAGCACTAGCATACCTTTGCCAAATCATATGACTAAGTTTATTCGTTTTAGGGTCTTCATGATCTTTATACTTCTTGTTTATGTGTTCCCAAAGATCTTCACCATTAATAAAATTTGTTCCGTTAGCTCTGTTATAAATCCCTACTGTTTCTGGTAAAACAGGGGTAGCACCAGCATAGTGAGTTAAGCCAAATTCATGAGTAACGGGTGTTTTATTTTCTCCTTTTTTCTTAAACAAAAGAATATAGTCAGGCATAGCTGGATAATTTTTAGTAGAATCTTCTACTATAAATTTGTGCATTAATGACTGAACCATTGTTTTTATTCTAACTTTTAAGGGTTCTTTCCAAGTTGTTATTTTACTCATATAAGTAAAGCCGTTAGCCTCATAAAGTTTGATTATTTCAGCTGGGAAATCAGTCAAAGCTCCATTATATTTGAAAAGATCAGTACAATGAACGGCATTAATACGACCATTTTTAGTAACTCTTGAAAGCTCTTTTACTAAGTATTCATATTGCTTATAAAACTCTTCATTGCTAGAAACATTGCTCATATCACGCTCTGAACTTGAATAAGTATAAAGGCTTGCAAAGGGTGGAGAGTAAACCGATAAATCAACAGACTCATTAGGCATCTCTTTTATTACTTCCATAACATCACTATTATAGATAGCATAATCTTTTGTTATAATTTGTTCTTTAGTCATCTTAAATAAATTTAGGTAGCTGTACTTTTTTATTAAATTCTTTTACTTTTTGGTTAAACGATCCGTTAACATTATCAACCAAATTCTTATAAAGTTCTTTCGCTTTTTTTGTTTTTTGTTTCAGTGATTCTATAATTCTAGTTTGGCCGTCAGAAATAACAAGATCAACAGTTACCTCATTCTTTTGTCCAAATCTCCAAAACCTCCTATAAGCTTGATACATTTGTTCATAACTCCAAGTAGGAAAGAACACACAGTGATTACAGTGTTGCCAGTTTAACCCCATCCCTGTCATTTTAGCCTTGGTAATAATTCTCTTTATTTTACCATTTGCAAAATCTAACAATATTTGCTCTTTTTTCTCTATAGATAAAGAACCTATTATCTCTACTGCTTCTGGGTCAAGTTCTTTCAATATTTCACTTTCTTTATTTGTATTACACCAATACACAGAGGTTTTGTCATGAGCCAGCTCTACAGCTTTTTCACATCGTTGTTGTTCTGTCTGTTTTTGCTCATGCCTAACCTCTGTCATTGTTTTTGCTATAGGGGTAAACATCTGTACCTGACCATCAACACTAATTAAAGATTGATTTTTTATTGTATGAGTATTTATAGTTAATTCAGGTAATACATATTTTTCATCTGAAAAACCTAAGTCACTAGGCATTTTAACCATTATTGCCCACTGATTAACCCATGAGAAAAAATCGTTTTCAGCATGTGGTTTTAGATAAAATTTATTACCTATATTATTTCTTCCTCCTGTATCATTTTGGTTATTTTTAAAAAAAGTGGCTAACATATCCATATAACCCATATGTCCAAGAACCTCCGAGCTTGTCCCCAATTCAATAAAATCGTTAGGGCTGGGGGTCGCAGTTGACAGAAATCTATAAGGAACTTTCTTTACAAAAGATGTAACTTGAGTTTTAATTTTGCCGTTAAAGTTTTTAAGAATGCTTGACTCATCTAATATCACACCTTCAAAATCTGATTTATCAAAGTAGTGTAAGCGTTCATAGTTACATATTACAATACTTTTTGTATGAGAACCATGTTTTGAATATTCAACATCATCAATACCTAGTTTTTCAGCTTCTAGGATAAACTGAAACGCAACGGCAAGAGGGGTTAATATCAAAACCTTTCCTTTTGTGTGGTTTACAATGTTCTGAGCTAATGAAATTTGTATCAATGTCTTTCCTAGTCCAGTATCAGCGAAAACAGCCATACGACCTTTTAAAGTAGCTCTTTTTATTATCTCAGCTTGGAAATCAAAAGCAATATCAGGGATATAATTAGCCTCAAAACCAGCGTTACCTATAGAGTGTCTTTTTGATTTTAATAGTTCGTAATATTCCTTCATGCTGTCAAGTATTTTAATAGTTCGTAAAGTGCGGTTAATATAACCGCTGTTATTGTTATAGTCCAGAAGTATTTATTATCTATCATAGTAGTGGCTTTGCTTGTTCTGGTAGGTCTATCTTCCTATAAATCTCCACCAACTCACATAAAGCCTCAAAAGCTGGCCATAGTTCTTGTTGTGTTTCTGTTAGGTAAGTGTTTAGAATCACCTCTCTCTTAGGCCAATCTATAACCGTATCTAGGTCTAGTCCGCTGTGAGGTTGTGGGGTGATTGCTTCATTTGCTTCTTTAACCTGCTTAAGTAGTTCGAATGCTTCTACTCGCTTTTTTAGATCTTCAATAGGCTTGTAAAAGTGTTCGTCAACATATTCCTTCAGTTTTTTTATTTTCTTCTTTTTCATCTTTATTTGTTTAAGTCTACATTGCAATTATACGCGCTTTAAAATTAAAAGACTAACATTATTTTACTTTTTTGGTAAATTAATTTTACTTGAAAGTTTTTGCAACCTTTACTTTGATGGTAACGTTTCTTATCATATATTTGAAGCATACAAAAAATGAACAGATGTAAATGGACCTAAATCAAGAGATAACGGTAAGGGTCAATAAATGGCTAACAGACAACGGTATCCAGAAACAAAAACTACAAGAGATACTAAGTATTAGTAGGCCATCTTTGACCGCAAAATTAAACAATGATAGCACGTGGAAGAATAAAGAGATTGAGGTGCTCAAGCAAAACAAGATAATCAAAATAACAGTAAGATGAAATTACAGACAGATATTAAAGTTTCCGATATTAAATCAGGGGACAAGATACATATAGTCGAATTACTGACTAACTCGGATACAATATATAATGTCGAGTATGGACACGCTACGCCTATAGGAATAGACCCATTTGGAGTATATCTAGAGGGTTCGTATGTTGGTGAGCTTAGAACCTTTCTAACGATGCATGAAGAAGTAAACAACACTATAACCGTAATAAGATGAGTATTTACAAGAAACTATTTGAACTACAAAAAGAGATAGGCACGATAAGCAAGAGCACAACTAACCCGTTCTTCAAGTCTAAGTACTTTGATATAAACGCATTGATTGAGCATGTACAGCCATTACTAGAAAAACACGGGTTATTACTAACACAACCAATATCAAACGGTAGGGTTTATAGTATAATTCATGATGTAGGTAGCGAAAAAATTGACTTTACAGAAAGCTCTATAGATTTACCTCAAATATCAGACCCTCAAAAACTAGGTTCTGCAATCACATATTATAGGAGGTATACGCTTGCTTCTTTGCTTGCTTTACAGGCTGAGGATGATGATGGAAATAAAGCTTCTAGATCAGAACCAAAGCAACCCGCAAAACCCATTCTTTCAGATAAACAATATCAATCAGCATTAAAAGGTACTAAAAAACAGATTAAAAATGTTTTAGCATCTTATGAGTTGAGCCAATACAAAAGACAAGAACTAGAAAAACTAATAAAATAATTATGTCACATACAATAGAGGGAAAACTACTAGTAAAATACGATACACAAGCTGTAAGTGATCGGTTTAGAAAAAGAGAGTTTGTTTTATACACAGAGGAAAACAACAACGGTACTATTTACGAAAACACCCCAAAATTTCAACTAACACAAGATAGATGTGATATACTTGATAATTTTAATCAAGGTGATAATATAAAGATCAATTTCAATGTAAGAGGCAACAAGTGGGAAAAAGACGGTACAACGTCTTATTTTACAAATCTTGATGCTTGGAAAATTGAGGCTATGGATAGTGTACAAAATCATGATTCACCAGTTCCAGAAGATGAAAAAATGCCTTGGGATTGAACGAGTATATCATTATAGAGGGTAGTGACTATAAGAATATGTTTTTCATAGAGGCTAAGTTCTGGGTGATTTGCAACGACACCCGTCACTATCTTTTCTACACAGAAGACCAGCATAAGCCTATAATATCGCTTAACTATTACAAGTGGACTATTATAGGGGAGAATGGGGAAATAAGAATGAACCCGTTTGATTACGTGGAGGTATAATATTGAGTGTTTGGGTAGTTGGGAATTGAAACACTACCCTACCAAATATTGACAACTTAAAATTGAAACACGATGGAACAAAATACAGATAAAACCCAATTACCTAAACATATTGTTAGCAATAGCACATTAGATAAATGTATTGAATTGTTTGACAAATTAACGCCAATGGAAAGGTTGATTGTAATGGATAAGACTTGTAAAAATTGCGGAAACACTATTGAAGAATGGGTGTGTAGTAAATGTGATAACCCTTGCTAGTATTAATGCTAACGTTTAAGCTAAAATTATGTTTATGAGCAAAGCGAAGAAATTAAATTTAGGTATTGTTATAAACCCGAAGGGTGAGCAGTTGGTTTGTCCTGTATGTAGAAGCAGAAGAATAAAACAAGACCCTAAATGGGAGGATAATGAATGTTTGAATTGTAATAAGATTTGGACAAACTAATTGTTTATAACATTGAAATAAAGCGCGTTTTAATGCGCATTATGGAATGTTATCAGGCGTTTTAATGCCTTTATTTAAAAATAAGAAAATGACAATAGAAGAGAAAGTAGAACAAGCCCTACCGCTACACATACCTTTTAGCGCGTACGGAATAGCAGAAATAGTTTACCCCAACCTAAGGAGGAAACACCCTAAAGGACACTTTATTAACACAGGGGAGGGTGATGTTAAGATAGTTCTTGCTAAATTGGACTATGTAGAGGATCTTGGTGACGGGATGTATTGTATAGAAAAAATAGAGTTATGACACAGAGTAAAGCATTTGAATACTTAATCGAAAACAAAGAGAATTGCAGAATAGCAATGGGCATGCTGACAAGCTCAGAGGAAAGCGCTCCTATTTGGGAGGCACTCAGAGAAACCCTGTTAAACCTTCAACAAGCGATTGCACAAGATAACTATGATGAGGTTGTTGAGTCAATAGATAGGAGTGAGGTTATTTGGGAATCTATAAAAAAGGATATAAAAAAAGCCTAGGAAGATGAAAACCTAGGCTTCATTAATAAGACACTTTAAACAAAGTAATAAAACTATGGTACAAATGTACAAAAAAACAACTACAATAAACGAGCTTCACCGTAAGTTTTCAACAACTGACTATCCAGCTTGTAAACATTTATGGGATTCTATGGATAGAATGGGGTTCGAATTATGGCAATCAATAGTTGATGAAACATATGATAGAGGAGGTGGTTTTGACCTTCTTAACTTTATGGAAGATCACTCCTACAGTTATGATTTAAGAGATGTATTCTTTGACCTGCAAGACTTAGGGTTTTGCGAGATTCACGCACATAAAATATTAAAGAGACCCTTTGTATATTTTATACCTATTATAGATTCTATGTATAATCTCACTGAGTGTAATTTAATACAGCATGTAAACGAGGATGTAAATTGAAGGCGATAGTAAGACGGGTTACGCTACATAAAGCCAGTAGGCGCGCAGATGATTCAGTAGCAATTACCTTCATAACCGACACAGAGCAAAGCTCTAAGCAGCTAACAGAGCTAGACGAAGCCAGAAAGCAGGGAGGAGCGCTATACTTCAAGCCTAACGGGATATTAAACGAAGAGGAGGCCAAAGCCATAGACAACGCTGGTATCAAGCCAGAAGGCAAGAGTAAGAGCCAACAGTTAAGGGGTGCTATTTGGGCAACTTGGAAGACAAAGAAGGGTTTAGGGCTTACAGAATTAACAGAAGAGCAGTATTATAACGCTAGGATGGAGCATTACAAGGCTATGGAGCGAGAAGAAAGAGAGATTTAAACAGATAAAAAGATGGCAAGATATAGAATTACTAATTATAAAAACGAAGGGTATATTGTTCAAGATAGGTCATGGAGAGATGTACCATTTACATGGAACACACACAGAGAACCCTATTACTGGTGTTATCGTATTTTTGGTACAATAGAAGAAGCTAAAAAGTATTTAAAAGAATATATTGAAAAAGAGAAGAAATACAAAGAGGAAGTAAAGAAAATGAAATACACTGAATACTTGTAATATGTACATAGTAAATAAATTTAAACCATTTTATAGGTTTCTAAAAAAAGAGGATATACTACAAAACAATGTAGTAAATTACGCTGAAATGCAGCATTACAAGGCTATAGAGAGAGATGAAAGGGAGCTGTTAAACAGGTAAAAAAATGAATAAGAAAGATTTTATAAACCTATTAATAAGGTTTTACGAAGAGTCTACAATTACAGAAGATGATTTTAATGTGATAATGAGTATGCTAAACCACGGATACGCAAAGGGGTATATTGATAAAACTGTGTCAGTGTTTTTAGATTCCTCAGATGATTATTATGAGTTAATAGAAAACCTGTATGGATTATGCAGCAGAATGGATGAAAAAGACTTTTAAACAGATAAAACGATGAATGACAAAACATTTAAAGAAGACGCAAAACAGATAGTAGATATAGTATTTAATGGTAATCTATTTAAGGCTGAAATTACAAGAGACGATATGAATTGTCTTCAAGACTTTATAGAAAACTCTTTAAAACGAAGGTACGGAACTTATAAAAGAGCTGATCAATTTATTAAATCTATTGAAAGATTAGATAATATGCCTAGATGGGATTTATCTGTTTCTGAGAGTCATGGACATGGTGAGATTTCCATTGATGAAGATATAGATGGGGATTGGGTTAAGTTTGAGGATGTAAAAAAACTAAACGATGTACATAGTAAATAAATTCAACCCCTTCTTTAAAAAGTTGGGAAAAGAGGACTTACTACAAAATGCTGTAGTAAATTACGCTGAAATGCAGCACCAAGCAATTGCAATTCCATGTAATACTGAGGGCAAGAAAACAACATTTGTCAGGTGGTTATATTTAGTTATAGGAGGTAGAAAAGGCACTTTAGATTTATTCTTTCCGTATGCTAGAGGTGGGTTTCATGGGTTGTTTATTGAGCTTAAAAAAGATGGTGTAAAGATCTTTAAAAAGGATGGTTCCATGAGGTCTAACGAACATTTAGAACGCCAACATAAAACCATCCAAGCACATCGTAAAAACGGATACAAAGCAGAATTTGCAATAGGATTTGAGGAATCAAAAGACATTTTAGACAACTATTTTAAGAAATAATATGAACTACGCAGAAACAAAAAAGAGACGAACAGAGCTGAAAAACAAGCTTGAACACTGGACGGGTAGAGTACAAGAACGTACGGAGCTGGTCGACAAAATACAATCAGACATTAAAGAGAAAATGAAAATGTTTTCTAACGCTGACCAGCTAACACACGCGGAAACATCACAACTACAGGCCGATCTATTACAGCTTAAAAAAGATCAAAGCAAGGCAACCCAAATGCTTTCTAAAGCAATGGATTTGAAGGAAGAGACACAAGAGAAACTGCTAAAATTGTCATGAAACACAGCGATCTATACTTACATTTAAGAGAGCATATAACAGATGAGACATGGCAAAAGGTAGAAGATATCATGACGTATTTCGGCACTTATTGGGAGGATCTAAAATCACATAGAAACCATTCAGTCAACACTTTGAAGTATATACATATTCGATATGCTAGGTTTTTAATCATACATTACCTACATAAAGAGTATAGCGTGCCGTTTAGGTTGCTAGCATCAATATTGTTCTCAGGATATAACTATAGATCATATTCTTACATTAGTCGTTGTGTAAACACAATGTTTACCAGACACATGTTTATAGAAAGATTTTACAAAGGATTAATAGAATAACACACGCACCCACATAGACGGCTTGGGTGCTCTAACTAAAATAGGATTATGGATGAATATACATTAATGATAATATCCCTTAGTGCCTACTGGTTCATGGCAGGGTTTATTTGGGGGCAATTAAAAGAAAGATGGGACGAATGGGAAACAAAACGACAATAATATGCTAGGATTAATGGATGAAATGCCTGTAGGCAAATATAAAGGGGTGACAATAGAAGAGATAATACTAGAAGATGTTGACTATATCCATTGGGCTATTGATAACATTGACTGGTTTGAGGGCGAATTAACAGAAGAGGTTTTTGATTTTATTGAAGATGAGGCATGAAGTTAAAGAAGCAGATGAGGTTAATGGTAGCATATTTATTACAGACAGAAGACAAAGAGGTAATAGAATCTTATACCAAAACGTTCTGTAATATTGCTATAGAGTATTATCAAGACAAAGTAAAAAAACAAAACAATAAGACATGAAAGCATACACAATGATATCTACGGATTTTACCGTATCTAGCAATCAAGTAAAAGAAATCTTTTTAGAAGCGATGGTTAAAGAGGGACAGATAACAAAAGAACAACAAGACGCAATGAATAATTATTGTATTACTGTTGTTGAGAAAGGGTTCTTCGGTAAGTTGTGGGACAAATTATGGAGTGATAGCGAGGATAATTATTTTAATATTGTAGTTGTAAAAATAGTAGAATAAGTAAAATAGATGAATAATTATGGAAGATGAAATACAAGAGTTAATCGACGTTTATGGAATGTTTTTATCGATTAATTATCAATGTCGTAATGAGTTGTTTTATATTCAAATTTATGACCTAGAATCATCAACAGAGTTTTTTGGATATGATATTTACGGTTATAAAACTTATAAAGAAGCTCTTGATTTTGGGTATTCTTTAGTGATGAATTTAGCTGGAGATATTCAGAAAGAAGTAGATAAGGTAATAAAATCGATAGAAATATAACCAAATGTAAAAACTATTCGTATATTTGTACAGGTGATTAATTTGAATGTGAGTAGAGGCTCATTGAAATTAGTCACCGAAATTACCAAACCCTAATACTCCTCTACAGTGTTAGGGTTTTTTTTGGTCTATACCTTAAAAAACTCAACTCACAAATTAAAGACTTAGCCAAAATGGCTATTCAATGCGGTACGTTATCGCTGGTAATACGGAGTAAACCCTATACCACTACTATAGGAAACCATCTTCTCGATATTGGGGAGATGGTCTTATTTGATATTCTTTAGTACGGGAATTAAAATACTTACCGAAACCTAGCATATAGTTAGGCTTCTTATGATCAAGGGGCGAGAAACTCTCCGTTGTAAGAAGTAGGCTCAAGGAGACAGGGGCAGGCCAAATGCAAAGAGGATGGCTGGAAGGGGATGCAAGGTAACGCAGTGAGCATCCAAAACCTCTAAGTCTGTACATTGTTGTTATCTTGTAGTACAGATGTTTGATAAAGGGCGTAGCTCAAGGCGTAAGCAATTATCGAAACACATTAATTTTTTTACTAAGGGATTAATGTGTTTAAACAGAACGAAACTAAGACGAAGCAATTAACTAAACAACAATAAGATGAAAGCAACAGACATACAACGCATAATAGCAAGCACAAACGCACAATCTGCAAGTAAGGAAATATCGGATATAATAAACAACAAGATGAGTCACGATTACACGCTCATGATTAACGAGGTTTATCAAATACTTGGCAAGTATGGCCCTGACAGGGAAGATATTAAAACAGACTTTAGAAAACTATGTGAACACTATAAAACTAAACAACAATAAGATGATAGTAACAGTAATAAACTGGAGTGCAATATATGCCCCTATCAAGGAATATGTAAAGAGGCTATGGATAACAAAACGAGCATATAAAGGATACTGTGAGTATATTAGTGCTGTAAGAGGCAAGCCAAAACCATATAGCGAGTTTAAGAACTTTGAATTATGGAAGATCGAAACAGGTTATAACGCATACAAACATAAATAGCATGAATTTAGATAAAGCAATAGACGGAGCTGATAAGCTCATGAACACAGTAGGCAATCAGATAGACCAGAACACAGAATCAAAGCAAGATAGACGGCATAGGTTAGATCTTACCAGCCCTTTTAAACTACCTCACCTTATTAGACCTCTAATATTAGCAGGTACATTTATTTTGTTTGCCATGAGTGTAATTTGGGCGTTTGCAATAGCTACGATTTTGATTAGTAAAGTAGGCATAGCAGAAACAGGCAACCAAATGCTTTCTACTGATTCAATTATATTATACCTCCTAGGGGCTACAGGTACAGCTTTTGCTACTCCGTGTGGATTCTATTACAACTCACGTAAAAACGAGAAGATTAACGCCAACAAAGCAAAAGCAGCTATAGAAATTGAAGAGATAAAACTAAAACAGCAGATCAAAACAGATAGGATTGAAGCTAGAAGAGATCGAAGGGATAAAAGAAAAGACAAATAATAATTGCATGTACGTAACATTTGTATTATGTTTACGTTATAGTAAGTAAGACACTAATTAATAACACTATGAAAATTGTACAAATAGAGCGATTGCAAGAGACGGTAAGAGAGGATTATACATTAATAACCTTTAGAACATGGTGGGGTAAAGAGTTTTCTGAAATTTGTATTACTCCAAACTGGGGCATAGGGACTGATTTTGCTAGTAGTGGAATGAGTATAGGTGTAAGCCTTTGGCCTGTCGTTAAGGGTTTTTTAAATACCAGTGATAAAATGCATAATTACAGAAGAAGACCAGTAAATACATTAGCATCATTAGAAGAATAAAGCACTATGACACAAGGAGATAAATACGAGTACAACACCCAATACAGAGAGCAGTATATCTTAGAGGTGAAAAGCTACAATGATAAGAGCATTAAATTTAAGGCCATGTATAAACATCCTGAGGATGGAGATTCTTTTAATCTTGACATACCACAAGATATATTAAGGAAGATGATTAAGCGCAACAACATAAGACTAATAACAGAATGAAAGTATTAAAAAAGATTTACAGATTCTTTGAAAAAGCATGGCTATTAGCATTAGGACTAATAGCCGTTACAATAGGAGAGATGATCAGAAATGATATTCACTGGACTTGGTTATTCTTGCCTGTATCATACCTAGCATTCACAGTTTACAACAACTTAACAAAAAATAATGAATCTAGAAGAACTTAAAAAGGATAGCATCCCAAATAGAAACTTCTTCGTGAAATACTCAAACCACATTTTTACGTTTAAAAACCTCTTTAAATATACTGTAATTTATGAGATGAAGGATGAAAACAAAACAATAACGATATATGGGAAAATAGAGTATAGGAGTGATTTAAATATGAAAGAAACGTTAAAAAATCTAGTATTCGAACTAGAAGAAATTACACACATAGACATAAAAAACAATGATTAGTTTAATATTAATAATCCTATCCTCCTTCTTTAACGCTATAATGGATCTATCCAGTGAAGGAAAGTTGAAAGATAAGTATAACAAAAATAAGACTTGGGAGAATAAATATAAGGAAGGTACTTTACAGCCTAAGTTCTTTGGGTCTACTTCGTGGCTTGTATGGACTACTGATCTCTGGCACCTTACAAAGATGCTTATGATAGTGTGCTTGATTGGCTCTATTGTATTTTACTCACCTCTTACACAATGGGGAAATGATGCGCATTACTACTACAAGGCTCTAGATGCTTTCTTGTATCTCTTTGCGTGGCATGTAATGCATGAGGGAGTAAGAAAGGTTTATAAGTGGGTTAATAGGTAACGAACGATCTGGCTAAACGTCTGCGGCTGAAAGGAGTTGCGTTTTAGCTCGTGTTAGCTTTTCGTTTATCATATACCACAAATTTAATAAAATGGACTTACTGAAACGTAAAATAAAAAGTTGGGATTTCACCGATAGTAGTGAGTGGAAGATAAATAGATGTGCTTCTAAATATCAACGTAAATTAATAAAGAAGATGTACCGAAGACTTAAGAGGTCAGTAAAAGGACACGAAAAAAGGGAAATAAAGAGATACTTAGACAATGAATGCTAACGCCGCTTGTATACCAGCTTGAGCGACGTACGAGGTACGAGTATGGGGTATACAATTTGTTAAGCAAATAGAAAAGATGAAAGAAGTAAAAGAAGAGTTAGTAAGCTATGAGCTTGCAGTGATGTTGCAAAAAGCAGGGTTTGATGGTTTTGTACATAATTACTATTGCTCAGTAAAAGGGCTACAGGAAAACCAAGATCTAAGCAATTACAATAGTGATGACCATTGTTTTGGTGTATATTCAGCACCAACGCTTTCACATGTTCAAACATGGCTGCGAGTGGTGTATATTCAGCACCCAAACTTAGGATAATTAAAGAAGAACTTAACTTAATAGAAAAATGAATGAGTTTATAATCATAAAAACTATCGAGGTTTCGGCACTAGAAATAACGGCGCAAGGGATGATTGCTGAAAACAAACAAAGGGAAATTGAAGGCGCTTCGATGGCTTACACTGAGGAAGACTTTGTGTTGATAGCTAAGCAAATCCAGGATGTTGCACAACAAATCAGGTTAAAAAAAAATAGAACTATGAAAACTATTTGGAAAGAAAAAGATGTAGTCATGTTGGGCACTAGCGATCAAAACTGCCCTATCTTTAAGCATCCGACAGAAGAGAAGCTTAGGGTTGGGCTTGGCGTTCAAAACCACGAACCCCTACATCCTCGTGATAGATCACAACACCTCTACATCCTATCAGATGAGGAGATAAAAGAGGGTGATTGGTACTATTCGAGTTTGGACATATGTAGTAGAGATGATCGAGGGATTAGGAATTTCATGCCAGAACCAGAGGATTTAAAGTATTCTAAAAAGATCATAGCAACTACTAATCCGAAACTACTAACTACTCGGATTAGTGTTGACCAAGATTTCAATGAATCTTACATACCTGTACCACAAGTACCTCAATCATTTGTGGAGTTATTTGCTAAGGAGCAAGGTATTGATAAGGTGTTGGTGGAGTATAAAGAAACAGGGATTTCTCAAGAAAGAGGAGGTAGAACAGTCGGAATGACAACAGAATCATACGGATTTAAGCAAGCACTCAAACTAACCAACAACGAGATAAACATTAAACTAATATAAAAATCATGAATAAATTTGGTAAAGCAAGCGCGCGAAACATCGCCACGGTACACAGTATACTACAAACACTAGCTTACAGGACACTAGAAAAGGTATCTACAAAACACTCATGGATAGACATGACAGTTTTAAAAAGTGGGGGTCTTCGTACAGCAATGGAGCAAAACGCGCTATTCAAAGAGAACCCACCGAAAACATCACTAGACGGCTATTCCAAAAAGAGCTATCATCAGTCAGGTTTAGCAATTGACCTAGTGCCATATCTTGACGGTCGAGCAGATTGGAGCAATGCAGAAGCCTTTTTATTGATCGCTGAGGCTGGTCTGGAAGTCTGGGAGGAAATGAAAGAAGAGGGACAGACGAGTATTTACTTTCTCCATTGGGGCGGCTTTTGGGGCGCTAAGGATTTAAACGATAATGGCCTGCTTGATGTTGATGATAAGCAAGGCTGGGACAGGCCACACTGGGAGCTTAGGACGTATGAGCAGACAAGGGGAGTTATGCCTATTTGGTAACATCCGTATAAAACAGCCTGCGCAACGTCGAGGAACGAGATGGGTTTTATATTATGTTAAAGATTAGATTATGAAAGAACAACATTACAATTTTGACCCGTCAATATGGGGGGTAAGATTTAAAGAAGAGGGGAATAGTATCACGTGTATAATTAAGTCAAAACACGAGGATATAATAAAATGCTGTCACGACTATACACAGTATGATATAAATAAGCATGATATGAGAAAACAACTGTTATTAGAGGCTATGGTAAAATACTACGATAGAGAGATGAGAGAGTATATTGATTCAAAACAATTGTAATGAAAGCACAGCCTGAATTAGATCTATTTTTGGAGCCGTATTTATCAAACATAATAACGGCACACAATACTCATCAATCTAATAGATACCAACCAAAAATTAAACTTGACATGAATTGTCCATACCTACTAAATCATCGCCCTTTACCAGTTCCAGAAGTACATTTTAGTAATAATGATCTAGAAACTAACCATAGGATTGAGAAATATGAACCTATAATATGTCAGGACTGGTCTAGAGAATATGGTGATGATCTAACATATGAAGAGAAAAGAGATCTTGATAATTTTATGAATGAGTTGGGGGAGTTTACAAAGGTGAGGGAAGAAGTAAAAAGCAAGCGTTTTGATATAGATTGGTGGGAAAAGAATATAGTATGGTTTTTTGCGAGTAGTATAACTTTTTTCCTTTGGCTATTATATTTTAGCGCTAGTTATTAAAACCAAGCAAAGATTAGGAATTTATTGTATATTTACGTAAAGACATGAAAACACTATCAAAAATAACATCTCTAAAACAATATGTTGAGTATGGAAACATGCTTGAGGTGCTTGGAGATCTAAAAGAACTTACAGAAGAACAGGATAAGCAGATTGAAGAGCTAGAAATGCTTATAAATGAGTATAATCATAGTTACTTTTTCACGAAAGAAGAAATTGTTTGGAAGAATCGTGTTGATGATGTGTTGAGTAAAATGATAAGGTAAAGACATGAAGATGGATTTAATTAAGATGGATTTGAAAATGGGATCATTTAAAAGCAATGGATCAACGAGGAAACCTGAACCTTTCGAGTATAAGACAGAGATAGAGATGGTGGAGACTGATAGATCGTGTGATAAAATTGATTGCACGTTCAATATTTACGAAGAAAAAAGGTGCTTCAATGAACAGACACATAAAGAATGTGATAGAAGAGAAGTAAAATAATTTAAAAACCTAAACTAAAAGGCAGTTATGGGAGCAGAGAAAGGAAATAGATACGCAGAAAAACACAATTTAGAAGAGTGGGAAAAGATTTTTAATGAAATATATGATAACGCTGCAAAGGGTAAATACAATAGCCTGCAAGATGCTTGGATAAGTAACGGGGTTAGACAAAGTACAGCTACTTGGTTGTGTGACAAGTATGAAGTATTGGCAAGTATTAAAAAAGATATTGCATCAGCGATCATTAGAGAGATCAATGATAGGGGTTTAACTGGTGACTATAACCCTGCAATGTGTATTTGGAGAAACAAGCAACTAGGGGAGAAAGATACGCAATATCAGGAGCAGAATATTGTAGTAAAAGAGTTCGACCTAGACAAAACCCTAAAAGGATTTATAGGTGATTAAAGGCACTCCAAAACAAAAAGAGTGCTTTAAGGTTTTACTAGACAAAGAGACAAAGACAATCGCATACGGCGGGGCCGCTGGAGGGGGTAAGTCTTTTTTAGGATGTTTCTGGCTGTTTGTTATGTGTAAAGCTTACCCAGGTACAAGATGGTTTATAGGTCGCCAAGAGTTAAAGCGTATACGACAATCAACACTTATATCATGGTCAAAGTTGTGTCAATTAATAGGGTATTCTGAATATTCGTTAAACGGTAAAGACAATTTTATTAAACTAGATAATGGGTCACATATTGATTTACTTGATTTAGAATATAAACCTTCAGATCCTTTGTATGAAAGATTTGGTTCGTTAGAATATACAGGAGGATGGATTGAAGAAGGTGGAGAAATAAACTTTGGTGCGTATGATGTTCTTAGAACCCGAATAGGTAGGCATTTGAATAAGGAGCTAGGTATAACATCAAAGATTCTAGTAACATGTAACCCTAAGAAAAACTGGCTTTATTCAGAGATATATGTTAAATGGAAGCAAGGACGTTTACCTTCTCACACCAAGTTTATTCAGGCTTTTGTACAAGATAATGAGCATGTAGGAGAAGATTACATTGATAACCTTCAATCGATTAAAGATAAGGCTACCAAAGAAAGGCTGTTGTTAGGTAATTGGGAATATGACGATGATCCTAGTGCTTTGTTTCAATACGATAACATTTTAAACAGTTTCTCCAATACTTTTATAACACAGAAAAATGCAAAATCATACCTAACATGTGACGTAGCTAGATTTGGTAAGGATAAAAGCGTTATAATGTTGTGGCGTGGGTTTCATTGTTATAAAATAATTAAGATAGACAAGAACTCAATAACCGAACTTGCAGACATTATCAAAGGGCTTATGAGAAAAGAAAGGATACCTCTGTCAAATGTAATATGTGATGAAGATGGTGTAGGAGGTGGGGTAGTCGACATACTTAAATGCAAGGGGTTTATTGCTAATAGTAGGCAAATAGACAGGAAATCAAACAAACAAAACTTTAACAACCTAAAATCACAATGTGCTTTTTCTCTCGCTCAACAATACGAAGAAAACAAATACTACATAGAATGTTCTACAGCAGATCAAGACATTATTACAGAGGAATTAGAAGTAGTAAAAGACGCAGGTTTCGACGACGACAATAAGCAAAGAATAACTCCAAAAAAGGAAATGAAGGATATAATTGGGCGGTCACCTGATTATTTTGATACTATCAATATGCGTGAATGGTTTAATGTAAAAGAAACGAGGAAACCAAAAAAAGCGGGAATTACTACATATTAATTAAATATTTTTTGCATATTTGGGAAAATGTGTTATTAATTATATAAAAATATTGAAATATGGCTAATCCAGTATGTGCATGTCCAGATGATGGAATAATCGGAGCTTTAGGTGAGCAATCATGCGGTTTTACTCTACGGCAAGTATCGGGCTTAATGTTCATGATCAAGGGGCAAACTTGGACAGACGGAACAGTACCAGCAACAGACATTCAAGAACTAGCAGCTTGGACAACAAGAGAAGCAGCAGCAGACGTCACAAAAATACAGGTGTTGCAAAACGTTTCATCCTTCTTAATCAATGGTTCGGAGTCTATTAATGTAGCACCTGACACCAACGATACACCAGAGGGAAAACAAATAAATCTTTCTGAAACTACTCAAATTGCTACTTGCATGGTAAGAGATTTGCCTATTGGAATGATTGATACAATCAAAGCTCTTGAGTGTAAGGATGATTTAAGCGTGGTTTTCTTGACAAGCAATTCAGCAACGGGTATTGTAGATGCTGGTGTTTCATTCGATGGAATTAGTATTGATTCGTTTTTCTGTGGGTCTCCTTCATTGGGTGGTAAGACAGAAACAAACAACACTAACATAACATTTAACATGGCGTCTGATTGGTACAGTTCAATGGCTCAAGAGTCTGTGAACTTCAATCCATTATCTGTAAGCAATACTTAAGATATGGCTGAGGATAAGGTAAAACTAAGTCTTAGAGGCGTGGACTATTCAATAGGGATAGTTCTCGCTCAAAGGATTCTTTCTAGTCCAAACAACTTAAGAGATCCACAAGGTTACAAATTGAATGATGATAAATATACCCTAAATAATGGCCAACTTATTAAACGAAAGTCAAATAAGGGAAATAGCAGCAAATCCACCACACAAGGATCAGATACAGAGGGCTAGGGAATATCAAGACAAGTTACTACGTCACTCTAACCCATATCTAAACCGCGCTGAGGGGGTTCGCTACAATTCATCTATTCGTAAGCATTTTGAGTATGTGGAAAGTGATCTTGATCCTAGGCAGTATGCCAAGTATGAGAACTATTATCAATTTCCACAATGTACGCTACCTATCACAGACACAATCTACGATGATCAGTTTAGGGTCTTTAAGACTCCTGATCGTATAGATGATATTGAGATAACCAACCCACAAGACAAAGAGGACTATTCTCTTTACTACAAGGAATTAAAAGGGTGGTTATCTACTGTAGGATGGGAAATGTACAGGCAAAGGACTTGTAACCTTGTATACCTTGATACCACGGAGGAGGGTAAGGCCTATCACGAAGAAGTTTCTATTTGGGATGCTATTGACTACCAGCCAGATGGTAAAGGCGGTTTGATTTATGCCTTATTCGAAAAGAAAGGATATGGCTATATTTGGGTAGATGCTGAGAAGTATATTTTATTCGATTACAAAGATGATCAAACAGAATCAGAATACGATCAGGTTACAGGTGTAGAGTTAGGGGTAGTTTTAAATGAGTCTTTTCATGAGTTAGACTTTGTACCCATTCGCCAATTCTGGACATCTAAATTCGACGATGAGTTTACTAAAGAAACCGCTATAAGCAGAAAGTTAGCCTCTTTAGATTCTTACGATTACTTTTATAATGGCAAAGATCACAACGACCTTACCAACGCTTTCCCTAAAGGGTGGCAGGTACGCGCTAAGTGTGATTATAATAATCCTGATAATGGTGATAAATGTGGTAGTGGTTTTTTAGTAGATAAGAATGGAGGTTTAACGGGAGACCCTGCAAGCCCTACTGTATGTCCAGGATGTAAAGGAGGTAACGCGGTTAAATTCGTAGGGGGTACATTGTTAGTAGACCCACCTACAGAGGATGTTTCACAAATCACAGAACCCGCTGGATGGGTAACAATAGATCCAAAGGTTTTAGAGCATCTTAATGCTGAACTAGACAGAAGAGAGTCAAGGATTATCACCGCCTCAATTGGTGATGACATCAGCGACAACAACCAAGCGAAGAATGAAAAGCAGGTTTTACTAGGCACTGAATCTAGGGAGGCTAAGCTTTTAAAAGTGGTTAAGAACTTAGATATAATCACCACTTGGATAGTTGAGGGTACTGCTAAGATGATGTACGGTGAGAAGTTTGTTAGTGCTAACATTGATAGCGGTCGTAAATTTCACCTTGAAACGATGGGTGAACTTAAAGATAATTATGTTGACTCGGTACAGAAAGGACTACCTGCGACAGTCTCATTAAATGACCTTGATAGGATTATCGACTCAGAATACAGAAGCGATGAGAAAGGGAAAGCCGAGGCTAAGCAATGGATTAAATTAGAGCCATTTGTAGGGAAGAGCTTTGATCAGATCGCAGCATTAAAAGAGAAGAGTATGATTACCTCTTTAGAATGGGATTACTACAAATACTTCTCGCAACTAAAAGGACGCTTTGAAAGTGAGTTCATGAGCATCGCACTATTTGACAGTGCTAATGAATCAGAACATTTGAAGCTTAAAAAGATAAAAGACAAACTAATAGAATGGCTTAAGGAGATGACCGAGGAAATGAAAGGAGATGAGCCAGAAGTACAACCAGAATTGCAACCAAATAATAATTTAAACAATAATAACGATGAGTAAAAAGGTTATTCACGGGAATACGAAGCAAGGGAAAGCCGAGGGCTATTCTTTTGAGCTCAAGAAAAGGACAACTGATAATACAAAGATGTATCACATGGCTTTATATCGTCATAAGGTTGTTAAAACAGGTGATCGAACAATACACACAGAAGACAAACAAATTAGACTGTACACGCCTACAGATTATGATTTGTTGTTTGTCCCTAAGGTAATCAAAAGAGGTGATATAGTGGTTAGAGATGTAGGAAATACAATGTGGCATAAAAACTTGTCTAAAAAAGACGGGGGTGAAGGTGTAGAGATGTTATTCAATCCTACGTTATCATTTGAAAGTGAGGGCGAAGATTCTCCAATAATTGAGAAGCCTAAAGAGTTTGAGTTTACCAGCAAAAGCCAAGTATCACAGGCTAAGAATGATGTACTACTTGATTATTGTCAAGGGCATTTCCAGCTTCATGAGTTCGAAGGGTTAAGCGGTGCAAAAATGAAAGAATTAATAATTGAAAAACTAAATTTCTAAAATGGAAGCTAACGAGATAAAAGGTATCTTTGAAGGTGATAATGCATCAGCAAATATTGAGGCTGTAAAGGGAATACTTAAAGAGAAAGGCTACGATGTGTTAAATGAGGACAGCAAAAAAGCCTTGTTTAGCGAGAACACCAAGAAAGCTGTTAGCAGCGTGCATGAAGATCTAGGTAAAAGAGGTTTAGAGATTCTTAAGAATGAGCAAGGAGAGGAAGTGAAATATTCACAGCAAGCTTTTCAGCACATCGATAGGATGACCGCCACCATCACAAACCTAGAAAACAAGATTGCAAATCAAGAGAAAGCCCAAAAGTCAGAAGATCCAGATAAGCTTAAAATAGCTAATCAGGAATTAAACGAAACTAGAAAGCTTTTAAAAGATGAGCAAGAAAAGTATGCTAAACAGGCATCAGAGTTTGAGTCTAAGTATAAAGAGCAACAACAAACCGAGGCTATCAGAGGAGGTTTAGAGGGTTTGAAATACAAAGACGGTGTGAAACCTGAGGACGTAGAAAGCGCGCAAGCGTTCGCAATAAGTCAAGTTAAGGGAATGCCAACGCAGGACCGTAACGGTGTAAATGTATTCTTGAGTGCTGATGGTGATGCGTTAAGAGATTCACAAGGGAATTACAAGACAGCAAAGGACATTCTTAAAGAAAAGCTTTATTTCATTCTTGACACGCATACACCACCATCAGGAACAGGAACAGGTGAAGCCAAATACGAGAGTAACAACAATTCAAGTACATATATTTATCAAGGTGAGACTACTAAATCTCAACTATGTATTAACATGAAGAAATTCAGCGCGGCAAAAGGAGTCGAGTGGTCAACTCTTCAGCCATTATACAGAGAATTAGCAGCGACTCACAAATTACAATAATGCAAAAGGCGCATTACTCAACTAATAATTAACATTTAAAAAACAAAAATCATGAGTAAAGCATTAACTAACCTAGAGGATTATCTAGGAACATACAAAGGAGGTAATAATGACAGCCTAGAAAATAGACCTGATTTATATCCATATTTAGCACTGGCACTTAAGTACGGCAATAATGGAGGTGTAGTGTCTCAAGATGTACTGCAAGAATACATTGATAAAGGGTGGGATGATTCAAGAGATATTAACTATCCGTTGATTGATGAGCTTGTAACAACTGTAAATGCAGCAAAACTATCTACATGTGAGGCGTCAGTAACAGCCATAGATACGGCAATAGGGACTATTACGTCAGTAGCCTATAACTTTGAGTTTACAATGGCTCCGATGGATTCAGATGTAAACGCAGTAGGTTACGGAGCAGAGTTTAAAACAAAGTACGAAAGTGGGTCTAGAGGCTTGGCTGAAATACTTAATACATATGTAACTACTCAAGTAGAAGGGGTTGCAAACACGTACTTTCCACCAGCTTTACAAACTGCCTATTGGCAAGATAACGTTGCAGGTGATGCGTTCTTGATACCTAACACTGGCATTCCAAGAATATACAACAACCTTCAAGGGGTGATGAGAGAAATGAACATGGACACAATAACATCTAATTGGGATGTACTATGTACTACTCCACACTTTACCGAGGTGGTAGATTTGTTAAACCAAGGAGCTGGTAATGATACAAATACAGGTTACCAATTTGGGCCCTTTAATTTCCAAATGGAGAAAGGTTTACCATTAGGAGAGGCAACAAGTGGGCAGGCTGCTATGGTGATAATGCCTGATTCGTTTGGGTTGTTTAATACTAATAAACCAACCGCAAAGCGATTTGATACCGCAGGAGACGGTACAGAGTGGGCAATAGTGCAAGATCCCCTGACAGGAATGGAATTAAGTGCTCAATTCCATAGTAAGTGTATTAACGCTGATAAGCTAGAATCGTATCAGTATGAAGGAAAGTTCTCTTTCATATCTAAATACAATTCGGATACAGCAGCTAGATACTCTCCATGGTTGAAACTAGAAATAGAAGCATAAACAACTAATCAATTAACGAGGGTGTAAAAAGCCCTCTTAATTTTCCCTATGATAGACATACAGAGGTTTATAAGTAATATGTACGGTTATATTGGATGGCAAAAAGGAAGCCGACCAACAGACCCTAAAATAAATGGTACGGTGTTAGATTCTACATCACTCCTTTATTTTAATTCTATGTCTAACAATTTGGAGCTTGAGAACTTACAAGCAATAGCACCAGAGTATAAAAACCTTGGTTATGCTGATTATGATGTGGCTACAAGTTATAGCATAGGTGATATAATTGTTTATGAAGATGATATTTATACGTCTCTAACTAATGGCAATTTAGGCAATACACCAAGTACAGATTTAACCAACTGGCAACACAATTTCAGTAAGTGGCTTGAAGACAAGACGAAAAACAGCCTTGTAAATGTTGCTAATAAGATTGTAAGCCTAAAACAACTTCATACACAAACCAAGTCACTATTAGATACGGTTCATTTATTCGATTCAAAAGGTAGTTCGAATGATATTGAGTCTAAGTCTGGTAGGATCGTTGGCTTTTCGTTTGAGGTTATGGATAAAGAGGGGTTAATGATGTTACTCCAAAAAGTAGGGGTACAATTTACAGCAGTGGAAAGTCTTAATCTATATCTATATCATACTTCACAAGATCAGCCAATAGGGACGCTTGCAGTAAGTGGTAACACTGCTAATAGGTTTCAATGGTATGACTTCCAAGAGCGTATGACATATGAAGGTGATTATAATTTTGCAGGGGAATATAAGTTGGTTTATTATGAAGATGATTTAGTAGGTAATGCAATAAAATACAGCCTTGATACTAACGGTAATAACTTACCTTGTGGTACTTGCAGCGGTGGGAATAAGAGCCGTCAATATTACAACTCGTATACTCGATATATGACCGCGCAACCCTTTTACGTAGATGCTGCAAACATTCCAGTAACACCGCTTGAAATGTGGGATACTGACAATGAGAACAACGTAAACCTACAGAACTGGGGTTTAAATGTAAAGATTGATATTAGGTGCGACATTACCGATACTATTACACGAAATAAGGATATATTTACGCAGCTTATCATCATGCAGATGGAGGCAGATATGGCTCACGAGGCTATCAATAGCACGCGTACATCTACTAATAAAGATAAAATTATGAAAAGCTCATTTCTTTCATTAGAAGGAGGCGACAAAGATTTTAAAAGCCTTACAAAGAAAATAGAAGATGAGGTAAAGAAAATGGACTTCAATATATCAAGCATAAGTAACAGCCCTTGTTTTTCATGTGAGAAGCAAGGCGGTTTATCAGGAATAATATACAACTAAATGAACGCAGCCGAACACCTTATTAAAAGCCTCCAATCATTACAGCGTGAAATACCTGTGATATTTGGTAGTGTTATGGATGACCATAAAGATGAGGTGGAGGATATTAACGCAGATCAGTTGAATCATGGGAAGGATGCTGAGGGGTTAGATTTGTCTGAATATAGAAGTGATTCATATGCTAGGTTTAAAAAGAGTAGAGGTTCAATAAGTTCGCCTGTTGCAGATTTAAACCTGACAGGGAAATATCATAAAGCAATTACCTTAAAAAAGACGGGTGTAAGTGATTTCCAGATTACCAACACAGATAGCAAGTTCAAAGAGTTAATAGGAAAATACCCAGATCACTTAGGGCTTAACAGCCTAGGAAAACAAGAGGTAGTTGAGGACTTTCTACAATCTGGAATGCTACAAGAAATAGAGGAATATCTAAACAAACAGCTACGTAAATGAGCAAGAAGCAAACTATAAGCGTACCATTAATTGCAGACCCCAGGGGTGTAAACGTGCCTATTCAGGAAATGCAAGAGGCGTTATCTGCTTTGCCGTGGTTAGAGTTTTCATATGGCCAGGCGTTTAGGAATGTTACAGAAGTAGATGGTAGTAGGTATATAATGCCACAAGTATATGCAGGGCTTAGAGAGTTTTTATCTGTGGAGCCAGACGACTCAACTAGTGCATTTAGCTTCTTCGAGGTGGTAGAGAGGGGAACTCAAGCACATGAGTTTGCTAGTGAATGGGTACAACGCGTAAACCTTGTCGTGTACTGCAACCTTGAGATTATAAACCAAATCGAGGGGGTAGATAGAGATTACATTTATACAGAAGAGTTACGAGAAGAGGTTTCTAACATAATAAGAGAGGGTAATTTATCTTTTATTGATGGCGAAACAATGGACATTGAAAGAGGTATAGAAAATGCTTTTAGCAATTATTCATACTGGACTTTTGACGAAAGATACATTAAGCGTAATTATGATGCTTTTAAATTGAGCTTTGACATTAGGTTTGATGATAGATGTGAAGAGATCTAGCGAGTTACTCAAAACATTAACAACAAGAGATATTAGTGAAGAGTATTTTATTAAAGACGTAGAATAATGCCACAGATAGAAGAAGGAGAAACACCTGGATCATTTTTAATTGATAAACAGCCGTACACAGTAGGAGGGTATGCAATTAAGTTTGATGATCCTATTAAGACTAGTACTACTTCTAATATAAGTATTAACCAAGGCGGTACATCTATAGCGAACGATGTATTGTCGACTTGGACAGATAACAACGGTAATACATTTACTAATTTAGGTGAGTTCTGGAGCTACATAGATGGTTTTTTTTTCTTTAGATCTGAGAATAATATAACTGTAGAAAGTGAAGCTGATGAGGATTTAAGCGTGTTATTACTTAGAGATATAGTGTTGCAATTAAAGATAAACAATGAATTAATGAGGATAGCGTTTGATATCGACTACATTTATACTGATTTTGATTTAAATAAAGATGACTTAATTTAAAAAACATGGCTAGAATAGAATATAAAAACGACCAAACAAAAAACATTCAAGAAGTAGAAGGATCTGACGGGAGGCTAAACACGTCGAGCCGAAGTGACGGTCGAAGGTATTATAATTCGCGAGACGTAGAAAGATGCTTTACAGTACCTTTTGATTTTCAAGACGCACAATCAGGTGAATTTGCTGCGTATTGGCGGAATACATCATCTACAGATGATTTAGTCATTTCGTCTATAGGGGTTAATGCTGCCGTAGCATCTAGAGTTAAATTATGGTTTGTATCAGGTACAGCTACTGGTGGGACCACTATTATTCCTACAAACCTAAATAAATCATCATCTAAGGCCGCCGAAGGGGTAGCGATGGAGGGAGCAAGTGCTGCCACTGGTATAACGGGGCTCACAGGTGAAAAGCTGATTGATTTCGTTGGTGTTTCGGCGGATTGTCACGAAGAATTCAGGCTAAACGATTCTTTAAGATTGGGGCAAAATGATGCCATAGCTATAGAGGTGGACGAAACAGCAGGAGGAGATGTATTTGGTGTTATCTTTGGGTTTTATGAAGTAAAATAAAATGCCAATATCAGCAGAAAATATAGGGTCGGATTATAAAGGCAACAAAGTAGCTCAAGAGTATTACTGTAAGGAAGACACTAGGGTGGGAGCTATAATGTATACAGAGGCCTTAAGAGACTTTAGGCCGTTCGTACGAACATTCATAAATGATGAGTTTGGTAGTGCAATGAATCAAGGTGTTGCATTTAGTGGTGATCCTGAGAAAGTATATGATGGTCAAGATCTTGCGTTATGGACTGTAAGTACAGTTGTGGGTAATGCTGGTGATTTCGATGAAACATCAACAGATCATGCTCATGGTGGTGTTGTTACTATAGATGATTACACGGGGTTAAGCGGTGACACTATACAGATCAACGGGGCAGGAATAACAAACACAACCTTAACAGAGGGTGTAGAATGGATTGCCGCTACAAGTAACAATGATACAGCAACAAGCTTAGCCGATGCAATTACTGCTATTGACGGGGTGTCAGCAACAGTAACTACTAATGTTATAATAGTTACGGCTGATTTAGAAGCAGATATAACAACCTTTGCAGAAAGCAATAGTGCAGACATGCCATCCACAGCACAGTGTATAGCAGCGATTTCATCAGAGAATGATGATGTAGTACAATTTGCTAAAGGTAGCGAGGTCACCATAGATGATTATACGGCAGCAACTGGATGGATTTACTTAACTGGATGGTCAACAGGAGGCACGAAAGGGGTTAATATCTTTTGTTATGATGACAGTGGAGGCACTAGTATAGGTGATGAATTGAATATAGGCAATTATATTAGCACGACAACCTTTGGTGTCTGGCAAAAATTCACAATACCATTATCAGACTTTAACTTAACAACCCTTGATTTTGACGCTATAAGAGTTAGGACGGTAGATATAGGAAGTGGCGCCCCACCTAACTACTTTCTAGATGATTTACAAGTTGAAGAGTCAGGAAAGGTATTAGATTTTCTTGTTGAATCTCAAGGTAATGATTATATCAAAATTCATTCAATCAGACTAGTGATAGTAGGTTTAATTGCGGGAACGTTAGCAGATGGGACAAAGAGTAATATTGTTTATGATTCTTTTTTGTCAATACCTAGGCTTACTAACGGTGTAGTATTTCAAACTGAACACGCGCACAAGGTTTCTACATCACTAACAATAAGGGGTGTAGATGATTTCATGATTGTTGGATGTAATACGGTAGGGGATTTTTCAGATGGTACTAACTCAATGTTAGTATTAGAAATAGCTTTTCCAGATCCGATAATATTAAAAGGCAAAGATAGCGGTAAACTAAGAATCAGAATAAACGATGACTTATCAGGCTTGACAGAGTTTAAAGCCTCGGTTAGAGGTTCTATACAAACGATAGTTTAAAACTAAAATATAAAATATACAATTATGCCAAAAATAGAAGCAGGAGCAAATGTAGGGATATTTCTAATAGATGGGATACCATACCCCACTACGCAATATGTACCTTTTTATAACACTAAAGACCTTACAAAACTAGCAGCAGAGGTTAAGGTAGACATAAAGCAGACTCAAGGGGATCAGTTATCTATAGCGTCAGGAACGCTAGACACATGGACAGATAATCTAGACACTGGTTTTACCGATCTTCAAGCGTTTGTTACATACATCCAAGGGTTTTTTTTTGAGAAATCGGGAGGTGGTGGAGGTGGTGGACTGACTGCGTCCGCTAATGGATTAAGTGATGATGGTACAACCGTAGAATTAGGCGGCACCATTACTAAGGCTACCACCGTAACAGGTGTTAGCCAAGATTTATGCTTTCAAATTACAAAGGCAGGTATTCCACCCGTAGCCTCTACAGCTAAAATCAACATATTAGAAGGGACTGTAGCCTCTTACGCTAGTTTAAACGCAACTAACGCGGGAGGGTTTTACACGCTAACAACAAGTAGTACACATGTGGGACAAGTAGACGCATTAACTAATCTTACTGAATTGCACATTCCTATTGCTGGAACAATTATCGCTAAAGATGAGATAGCACTAAAAGGATTAGTAGGAGCATCAGATTATACTACAGCCGCGCTTGCAGACCCTAACGCGTACTTGCAGACAAGAGGAGTCCAAGAACTTATAAAAACCACTGATACTATAACATTTAGCTGGGATGATATTGCAGAAGGGTCAAGTGTTGGTTTTCTTAGTATATTATCAGTAGATGGTTTTACGGCTGCCAATGCAGCAGGCAAGGCTATTCCAAGCACGGCAACTATTAATGCTATAACAGTGAATTTACAAGGATCAAGTTCGGCCGCTGCCGCTGGTAATGTAGATATAACTATACAAAGAAGAGAGGCGGGTAATGCAGCGGTATACACCGTTGGATCTGGAACAACTATAACAACAGGGTCTTACACTATAGGAGGCGTATTAGGTGCTTTAAACGATAGGGCAGAAAGAACAACAGGTATAGCTGCTAGCGTAGGAGGAACAAACCCCGTATTATACGCTTATGTGTCGGCAATTGGATTTGCTACACTATCTAGTTTAATTGTTGATGTTGAATATTCATATTAAAAAAATATAAACAATGGGTACATTTTATTATAAATCAAAGGGCGATGACTTAACGACATCATTCCAAGTAACATTAGATAACTGTGTTATAGATTTAGACTCAATTACAGATGGAGAGAACACATATAAAGCGGTTGTTACTAATGCAAATCAAACTGAATTAGATGACTTTGAAACTAAAATAACAGCAGCCGCAGGCGTCACTATAATCAACGAAACAGATTATAATAATTTATCTTAGCGTGAATAATTCAAAACAAAGATTTATCTTACACGCATATTACAGCCAGAAAAGTACGTTTGTTAAAATTAATGTTGTGAATCAGTAAGATAAGAGGGTAGTATTTTCGTAATAGTAAGAGAATAATTAGTTATATTACATGTTTAGAAACACCCTAGAAAATCGGGGTGTTTGTTTTCTCAATTTAAATTAATTACCTTACATATGTTACAGTTAGGAAAAATATATTTGATGGATGATTTTATGTTGACTATAGGCGTGTTTGCGCTTACGGTCAGTGAGGTATTAAATAATTATGAGATTATGTTGAGTCACCATGAGCCATATGTTACCGCTTTAACTGTAGTTGCAAGGTTGTTGTCAATTGCATCGGCTTCTATATTTATATACTCTAAATGGAAAGCTTGGAAGAAAAGCAGAAATGAAAAACCTAAGTGATATACATATAGTTGTATTAGTGTTGGGAATCGTTTTAAGGTTCCTACGGTCTTACAAAGTTGAGTCTATTAAACCAGATTTCCAGCCATTGCAGTATTGGAGTGTTTCAAGGCTTCTTATATGGTTTGCAGATGTTACGGCAAGTATTACAGCCCTAATCTTATTACCTGAGTTCATCCAAATTGTAGTTACTTTTTTCCCTAATTGGGCCGACTACATAAAGGCGTCTGATCTTATTATTACCTTTTCTATTGGCTTTGCTGGTTATGATATTTTTAAATACGGCTCAAGGCACACAGCTATATTAGGTCGTAAGGCATGGGAAATGCTCTTATCAAAGTTTTCTACCTCCTCCAAAAAAAAATAGTAATCTTTTCTTGTGATAACGTAACATTTGTAGTATGTTTACGTTTATATAATTAAGACACACATTTAAACACAAGAAGATGGATAATATAATAGAAACTTTAAGAGCAAAAAAGACAGGTTATGGTCACTTTAGAATTTCAATAGAGAATAATAATAGTGAAATGTTAGAAACTACTACAACTAATACTATGGCTATTGATTGCGCATTTGATGATTGTTACGATGATGAAGATAACTCAGGAAGATATTACGAATCACAGAGAGAGGCACAAGAGGATTTAGTTAATGAAATATTGAGAGCTAATAATCTTTAAATGAAAACTTTCAAACTAACAATTTCGGGCAACACTATCTACAAGCGCGTAGATCCTAAGAACATGGAACAATTCAAAGCATTCTGCAAAGACATTCAAGCAACATTCACAGAGATAAACTAAAGAGATGATACTAGAAAAACACATACCAGAAGACTTATTAAAAACAGGTTATTGGTTTAGAGCTTCATGTGACCATATTTATATAGTTACTTTAGAGTATAAGTATTCTGATATAGATGGTGATTTAAACTCAGTGTTAGCCATAGCATCAGAGATAGACACCAACTACATTGATAACGATGTAGACATAACCGAGATTAAAAACGGAGACAAGGTAATGGCTTTTTCATTATTTAGCGATTGGGTTTTAGAGATAAAAATATGGGGCAAGTACTATTTTCCTACATTTAACGAAGACAAAAACCAATGGTACCACGCAGATGATAATGCAAGCGATATTGATGACTTCATTTTCATATTAAAAGAGACTTACAATATCGCAATGAAGATTAGCGGATTAAAAACATACTAATGGAACTAGAAATATATTGTGAAACCGAAAACTACAGGGTGATAAGCGACCCTCACCAGCTTATAGGTGAGCGTGTAAAATACATCCTAGAAAATAAGTTCAAGCGTAATGGCTCTGATTGGACATTTCTATTCAGCAAAGATATAGCGATTATTGCATGCAGCATAACAGAGGTCACAAAGTCAATAAGTGAAGGGGTGAGATTAGCCAAAACATTAAACAAACAATATGATACTGAAAGAAATTGAAATACTACTAACCGCGTTAATAGGCGCGTGTGTTTGGATGTTCCTAAAAATGGGACTCGATAAACTACACATACTTAAAGGGGGTAATACTATCCTAGAGTGGTGGAGCAACAAAGCTTTAAAGCATAGCAAATTTCCTCATTGGTGTGATTATTGTTTTTCGTTTTGGGCATCGATAGCAGCATTAACAATTATACAACCGCCTTGGTATCTTTGGATATCGACGCCAATAGTAGCGGTAATTGTACACTTTATAAACAAGCAATATGAAAGACACATACAAGATAATAACAGACCCCTATAAGATCACAGCTGAGAAGTTCAGCAAGTTTACTAAGGCCACAATGATAGCAATAGCGCAAGGCGACACTTTCAGCGGTTTTATATCTAAGTTTAGCAAACTAAGCTCTTACATATCAAATAAAGATGATGTAAACGGGCTGCGAGAACTGCAAAACATAATATCAAATGTGTTTGCCATGTATGAAGAGCACGACCTAGATAGTGATGCCCTCAAGCACTTAGTAGTGTTTAATGATGCAAGTGATAAGGTTAGATATGTAGATGAAGACACGGCCTATCAATGGCTTAATAAGAACCATACAAAAGAGGTGTTGATCAACATATCAAACGAGGTAAAAAAAAAGTTTATAGAGAATTAGAGCTTAAGTTTCCTCATCGATACCAGAAACAAGACGGATTTTTTGAGAGTTATAAACAGTATCGAATACTAGCAACTAAACAGATATTAGGTAAGGCAACCGTTGAAGCGGTAGAGATGGCGCGTAAACTAGTTGAAAAACACAACGAGCCTTTAAACCTTAGTTACAACGATCCCGCAAGCTTTTACCATACTTTTGATAGGAATTTCGAGAAAAATGTTGCTTATTTGGCTAAATATGCTAACGGTAGAAACGTGAGAGAGTTTAACTTGATTGCATTTAATACTGAAATAGAAATAGCAGAAAAGCAAAACGAGCAAAACAATGCCAAACTTCGATAAACTTAGTTTTGATGATTTCTTCGACCCGTCCAAGGGTAAAAACGCATTTAATAATATCATAAAAGCACTTGAAGAATTAAACAAATTACTAGGCACTACAGAAGACAATATAAAAGGATTATCGAAAGAAGTTGAAAAGGATTTAATAAAGGCGCTTGATAAGTTTGAGAGTATTAATTCAGCAAGTAACAAGGAGCTTTCTGAAACAGATAAGAAGCTTGAAAGCGTATCAAAGGAATTAGTATCAGTAAAAAAGGCTCTTTCAGAAGTAAATAAGCAGCAAGAGAAAGTTAATGACACCACCAAGCAAGCGAACGCGGTTAATACTGAGGCCGAGAGACTTTTAAAAGAACGCACAAAACTAGAAGCGAAACTTGCAGCGTCAACAACTGAACAAGCAAAAGCAAATGCAGAAATAAAACTACAGATTTCGGAGGCTAATAAGCAGCTTAAAGAAAATGCAAAAGAGTCTCTAGGATTGATAGATAACTATACCAAGCTTTCAAAGGAACTAAACGACAATCGTAAGAAGTGGAAAAACCTTGCGGCAGCAGAAAAACAAAACACTAAAGAAGGCAAAGAGTTATTAAAGACAATAGAGAAACAAGACAAAGCTCTAAAAGACATAGATGAATCGGTTGGACAATATCAAAGGAATGTAGGGAATTACGCTGATGCTGTAGGAGATTTAGAGCAAGCCTTTGACGGGTTGCAAGGTAATCTAGACGGCATTGCTAGCGGATTAAACAGCCTTAATGATAAAATGAACATATCTAATGTGCTGTCTTTCGCTGGGGCGATGGATACTCTTAGTGGGTCGTTAACATCTGGATCGGATACTGCCGAAGATATGCGAAGGGCAGGCGGTAAACTTGAAGCGGTCTGGGATACATGGACTGGGGCATTAGGAAGATCTGCAAGCGGAGTTATTGATTTAACTGAGGCAATAGTAGACGGCAACGTAACCACAGGCAAGTTGTTTTCGGCTTATGATAAAATAATTGGGAGTTATAAAAACATGAGCGACAAAACACAAAAACAAGTTGACGCTCAGACCAAACTTGTTGATATAACAATAAAATCAGAAAAAGAACTTAGAAAACTACTAATAACGCAAGCGCAACAAGAAGGGGAATTACAACGTCTAGAAATTTTACGAGACCAAGAGAGTATTTCCCTTCAGGAGCGTTTAGTTTTTGCAAAACAAGCATCTCAAGCATCCGTAAATCTTTTTGAAACAAATAGAAAGATTGCTTTAGAAGAACTACAACTGGCTCATAAGCGTGTATCTGTACAAAAACAAGCAGACAAGGTGTCTTTGGAATTATTAGATGCTCTTGCGAATGCTCAAGCAGAATATATTAGAGTAAATAATGATAGACAAAACGCAGCCTTAGAAGCGGATAAAGAAAGAAAAACCCTTCGTGATGACATTATTGAGCAAGATCTAGATTTGATGATTGATGGCGCTGATAAGATTAAGTCTATAGGTGAACGCATAATTGCAGATGAAAGGATACCATTAGAAGAACGAAAGAAAATCGCTGAAAAATTAAGGGTTTTACAAGATAAAACTTTAGCAGATCAGGTAGAAACATTACAAAAAGGAGCGAAAACGAAAATAGATATAGATAGTCTTCTTATAGAGTCTGACAGTAAGAAACTAAAAAATCAAATACAAAGTACTGGTTTGTCAGAGCGTTTAACCTTGCGCCTTTTAGGGATAATAAAAGAAGAAAAAACAGCAACTCAAGACCTTATAGATGTTAAAAAAGACTTGTTTGATGTAAACCAAGAACAATCAACAAACCCAGCAGTAATAAAAGCACAAAAAGAAAGGCTTGAGGAATTAAAAACTTTCAAGCAAAAAGAAAGTGAAACACTCGACGAGTTTCAAACAAGACAAGAAGAAAGCGCGCTAGATTACGAAGAAACTCTTTTACAAATAGAAATAGACGGGTTAAACGCTGAAATCGCAGCAAGAGAAAAACTAGGACAAGAGATAAACGATTTAGTGATTGAGCGTAATGATTTATTACTAGAACAAGCAGAAACCACAGCAGAAAGAGAAGTAGCTATCACAGAAAGGAAAAACGAAGCATTAACAGCGTCGGATAAAAAGCGTGTAGAAGATCAAAAGAAAATAGCCAATTCTGCACCCGTTCAAGCTTTATTAGATGGTCTTGAATCGCGTATAAATGCACAATTTGCGCTTGCTGCTGCACAAGCATTTAGAATGGCTATAGAACAAGGTGAAGACGTTAAAACAGCTACAAAACGTGCTGCGTCTGCGGTTGCTGCGGCTGCTATAACGAAGGCTTTTATGGCTGCGTCTGCGCAAGGCTTTCACGATGGAGGTTATACGGGTGACAATGGAGAGTATCAAGCGGTTGGAGTAGTTCACGGTCAAGAGCATGTGATCACCAAGAACCAAACCGACAAATACAGTATGAAAGGGTGGACTGCAAGCGACCTAGACACAGCAATACAAAATGATTACTTCTCACAATTCGCTATATCAAACAATTCTGTAATAGATCAAAAACCCGTAGTAGTCCAACAACGCGAAGAAATAGACTATAAAAAGATAGGGCAAGAAGTAGGTAAAAACATTCCTTCACATAACTTTAAACCGCTTATTAACGGACATTTCCAACACTCAGAAACTAGAGGGAGTAAAACAATAAGTACAATTTTCAAAGATAAAAAAAGGCTACGATGAAACTACAAGACTTAGATGGGTTAGACCTCGGAAACATAGGGGGTGTATTGCAAAACTATATGAAGCAATTAACAGACGCACAAAACGACGTGAAGAAAAACGCACAAGCATTAGAACCTAAGTTTACAATCTTACCTAATGGCAGTAAACTTCAAACCAACAATATAGTATCAGTAAAGGCTTATAAAAAATGGTGGTGGTCAAAGATCCAAACAGAAATTACACTAAATACAGGCGTTAAGTTTATTGAGAACTGCTTACCCGAGGACATCAAACTGTGAACATACAATTACTCCTAAATAATGCCCTTAGCGTACCTGTTGCAAATTCGGATGAGTTTAATCTTAACTTCTCCTTCGATGATTTCAGCCCTAACCCTAATATATTATCTGATTTCAGCCCCGAATTTTACGCAACCGCTGATGATGTTGACGCGGTTAATTTTATAAACAATTGGATTGTAAAATATGGTATAGGTCAGAATATCCCTGCGCCTGCAATTGATGTAGATAGCGGTTTAGAGATCAGTAACACCTTTCTAAACCTTGCCGATTCTGGGAATCAATTTGATACTAAACGGGGTAGAATTAAAGTAAAATTAGACGTACAAAACAATACTTGGTTTGAGCTTGCCGATGGATTAAACCTTAGAAACTATTACGATGAGAGTGATTTTGTAAAGACTAGGTATGTACGGGAAAGTGTACCTGATTACTTAGAATCTGCTATACTGGTTATTGCTATTTATGTGACTGTTAAAGAGTTGATTCAAACAGTACGAGACACTATAGACACAATAAAAAACTCAACCCCAGAAGGACCGACATCTTTTCTAATAGCCCTTAAAATAGCATTACAAATCTTAATGCTTGCTATTTATGTTGCTGCTATACTTCTAGCTCTTTATGTAATGCTTAAAGATCTAAGTGAAGCCATATTTGGCAAGCCTAGAGCCTATTACGCGGTCGATGTTGTTGATGTAATTACACAAGGATGTAATGAGTTAGGGTTTGCGTTTGAGTCTAATACGCTAGATGATTTGCCTGGGGAATTAACCTTTATGGCAGACACCACAGAGGTAGGAGTTTTAAAGAAGACCCCTAAAAACAACCCTCTTCCTGATATATCATTACTCGAGTTCTGCAATATGATAGGCTTGCAATTCAATCTTAAACTGAAAGCAGGCATTGATAAGATTGTTCAATTTGAACACAAAAGCCATTTTGAACAAACACCAAGTAATCTAGCACTACAGGATATTTGGGATAAAGGAACATTTGCCTATAATGCAGATGATTTATATCAAGCAATTAGCCTAAGTTATGCAAATGCGTATACAGATGGTAACGTAACTGATAACAAGTTTACGGTGATGTTTTTGACTGATGATGTAAAGGAGAACACAAACCTATCTATTCCAAATGACTTACTAGACAGTTACACAGATGTAAATACAAATATTGATTCACAGCGTATTTACTCTAATCTAAAGAACAAATTAGACATTACCCTACCATTTGCAGCAGCAACACGAAAGAACAAGGATAGGCCAATAGAGAAGGTATTTAATAGCATCTTTGACATCCTAACAGGGATTAATAAGGATGCTAAACTAAAGATAGGAGAGCGGAAGGGTTTAATGGTTTTGCAAACTGACCGTGTACCTGTAAATATGATCTATTTTAGGGACGGGCAAAAGATAGCAAAGAATAGCGAGGAGTTCTTCAAGGCTAAAAACATATTTAACACCTATTACCAAAATGAAACACCCTTTGAAAACCAGTATGTAAAGCACTCTTCTAGAGGTCAAGAGCCTTTGTTTAACGAGGAAACAGCCTTACAGATTATTAATAACAATGTTGCAAGGAATGAAGAGGGGCGAACGGTTACAATCACCAAAAACATAAGAAATTCACGCACAAATTTGTATGAGTTCGAATATATGATGAAATTACAAGCTGGTGACTTTGGCTTCATTGAAGATAAGAATTTTGAAGTAATAGTAGTAGAAGATACAGAACCAGAGCGCAAGAAATTCAATTGGAAAGAATTTTGGGCATACATGCAAGGATAAATTATGGCTACGAAATTAACAATAAGCGTACTAAAATTAAGGGCAGGCGATAGCTTTTACATAAAAAGTAATACAGCTTCGCCTAACTGGAATAGTCAAATAAATATAGTAGCCACTAATCCAGACATGTTAGAGGCTCAAGATACTAGTGGAATAGTACCAGCAAGTGAAGAGTGGATTGCAGCAGTTGAGAACCTTGTAGTACCTTTGCAAGACGTGCCTTTCTTCAATAGTGTTAGTTATGACATCGCGAAGAATAAGACGTTAATAACAATCAATTCCAGCGAACAGATAGAAACAGATAAGTTTTTTAAATCGGTTGCAAACGGTACGGAATTAGAGTTTATAAGTTACATAGATGCTGATGGAGCAAAGATTGACGCTACAAGTGGCCATGCTCAATCTGTGTATTTTGGATCTCTTCTAGTTCCAAATATAACCGTGACAGAAATTACCCATGAGTTAAATGAATTCACGGGTTTATCAGATAAAACCTACATTAGAGGCAACCCATCAAACGAGATAAAGACAGAAATCTTTTTCACCACAAAGGAGAATTTAGCAGGTAAGCAAGTAGAGTTTAGTTATGGCTTGCTTCAGAACACTACCAACCCATATACAGGCTCAACTACTACAGTCTCGGAACCCTATAAGATAGATCCTGACTATTTCACAAACAGACTTACAGGCACTATACAAACTTATAGAGGCGAATTTGCATCACCTTCAAACCCTTTAACTCCTGTTAACTGGGACACTGGAAGCTTCACGATAGTAAATGTTGTAAACAACGATTACAAAGCAACTCATATACACAGGCTTTTAGATCTTGGCACCGATAACGTAAGTGACGATGCAACAGATATATTCACGCCATCAGTACTAGACGGTAAGAAGTCGATTAAATACGTTTTTGAGGTTGTTGTATATCCTGACAACATTAGCTCCATGGTGGACGAAACCACCGCAAAAGAGGATTTAACCCTATTTATGAATCAGGGTGCTATAGGCTGGTTTGATCAGGTTTATAATTCGCCTACAAAGCAATATACGCTTAATAGTTTTACATGGGATACACCCAGCGGAGAACTAAACCCAGCCTTTAACAGTGTGGGTGATGCGGTTGTTGCTATTGATACTGGTACATGGAACGCAGCTGATCAAGTAATAATTGCTATTCAGAGCATAATTGAGGAAGATGAATATGCTGTGAATGTCAATTTAAGCAACAACATACAGTTTGAAAATGTTGTTTTGGTTGCTGATGGGACGCCTGTTTCTGGTACAAACCTGATAAATGTCAGTGCAACGATAGATGCAGGTGATAGCACCCTGTTAAATATCAGTTTAGAAGTTGTAGACTCAAATTACACTGATCGATATTCGGTAACAGCGCAGATCTTAAGTAACTCGCTTACTAGTACTATATCTTTGAAGAGTGGTACAGTATTAACAGCAGCTGATGAAAGCGTAATTACATTCGGTACTTATCCGAGTGCTGCACTTACAGAATATAACTTCAATTTCCATTGGAATAAAGACATTACACAAGCTTTTAACCAAGTAATAGCGTTTACAGAGGATAATTATATAGCCCGTTGGAGGGTAGTTAATTCGGACACCTCCAACACTTCATTATCTAGGTTTCGAATTAGGATAATGAACAGGGAAACAAACATTCAATACGAATCTTTGTCTATATCTGCAAGTGATATGCCCTCATATACACAAGAGAGAGACTTTCTAATAGATGATGCATCGGAAACTGAATATGTAGAAATCATAGTAACCGACAATTTAGACGGCACATATGATTTTCAATACCCTTTTCAGGTCTGGAAATCTTGGTTTCAAGAGGCTAATATGGTTTTTAGAATTGAATGCAGGTTTGATCAAATTCTAGCAACTGGCGAAACCGTAACGTTTACAAATACCTTTGATTCTCCTGACTTTCAGATGGGGAATTATGACACCACATTAAACACCGCTCTAGAGCCTCAAGCGTTAAGAAAACCCCCTTCTATTCAATTCCAAGACGAGGCCACGGGGGACCCTTTAACGATCATTAAGAATGAAGGTTTAACACGTGTAATAGCAACATTTGAAGACAACAATCTAAACGATTTGCAAGTCTTTCCAGCGGCTCCGTATACATACACTACGGTAATTCAAAACGGTCTGACAGGGTATCTCAGTATTAACGATAAAACAGGAGCTCAAAGTAAAGAATTGCAATTCCATAATTTTAGAGTAAATCAGACTACTGTAGGGACGGTTTCTAATCCGTGGCAAGTTGCAGATGCCCACCCTACTTATAATTCTAGGATTACACGTACGGATATTAAAACCGCTACAATTGAAGCTATTTTGAATGCTGAGAAGCTGAAAGCGTTGTTTGGTGATGATCTACAATGCGTTAAGGTTTCTGGCAGGCTGGACGCTTACAGGATACCTGAGGTTTGTTTTTCTTATATGACTGATGGAGTAGTTGACGCTGTTACATCTTATTCAGCCACACTTTCAGGCTCCGAGGTTCCGACATGGTCCTTTGTAAGTGGTGATTCCATAGCGGTAAACGTACTTAATCTGATTGATAGGACAAACCCTATATCTTTAAACGCTTTAGATTTTAATGGCAATGATCAAATAGTAAAAGCATGTATGACAGATTATTCCACTGTAACATTGTTGCAGTTCAATGAGACATCTATTTTAGGTACATTTGATATTGAGTTGTTCACGGGTGTAATAGATATAAGCATTGTTGATAACCCTGATTTATTAGACATTAAATTTCCTACACACGCTATAGCAACAACGGGAATAGTTATAACTGATAATGATTTATTGTCAGATCTTGACCTAACACCATTATCATCTATTGGAGGTAATTTATCTGTAGAAAGAAATACTAGTTTAGCAACGGCAAGCATTCCTGCAAGTACTGAATTAATTACACAGTGTGTGTTTGAGGTTCTTGATAGTATTGTGGCTATTGATCTAACAGGTCTTTCAAGGCTCTCTGGTATATTTAGAATAGGTGGTAATGATTTAATGACAACATTATCAATACCTGCAAGTACTGATTTATTTTCGCTTGTACAAATTCACCAAAATGATATAATTAGCGTTATAGATATTAGCGGTTTTAGCAAGCTGGGAGGTAGTTTATTAATTAATGTTAATGTAGGGTGTACTTCTTTATTGCTGCCGACGAGTTCAGAATCTATTACGGTTACGAATATAACAAGCAACACATCATTACCGTCTGTAAGTTTATTGAACCTAACAAATATTAGCGGATCTGTAGAAATAAGCCTTAACACAGTGTTAACTACTATTACATGGCCTCTTTCATCGGGGAATATTACTAATATAAATATCTTTAATAATGCTCTTACTTCTCTATTGCTTCCTTCTACTCTTACGATTAGCGGTATATTAGTTGCTAAGAACATGCCTACATTAACGTCTATTGCGTTACCATCAGGCACAGGGGTGCACACAGCTATAACATTAAATGGATGCTCTTTGACCGCTTTTGACATTACGCCTAGAACAGGGGCTAATAACAATATAAATATAAATTTAAATGGTAACGCTTTAGACACTGCAAGCGTAGACACTGTGTTGTCTGACCTTGTTACTACTGGATGGACAGGAGGAGTGTTAAACATTCAACAAACCCCTTCAGCGGTTCCTTCAGCATCAGGTATAGCAGATAAAGACACTTTAGTAGATTTTAGAGGATGGACAATAACGTATGACACTTAATAATTATGGAAACTTTCGCGAGAATAATTTACAACATCAACACGCATACAGTTCTACATGTTGCTGAACACACTGATAAAGGCGTTACAAGCTTTAACATCTTAGACACTGATATAGGCCATTGTTCTACATTACACCCTATACTAGTTGCTCAAGGGTATAATGTAGATGTATTAGAAGCTTACATGAATGATAAAAACATTGCAATCCCTGAATAATGGCATATACTCAATTTGTACCTGATAACATGCTGCAGCCGTACGGCACGAATCAGCTAGAAACGTGTATAAAGTTTGCAACTCCACTACCTGAGCAGCTTGTTGGTATGGTTCCAACAACAGCAACTAATACCGATTGCGTGCAAGATCCTTGCTATACGCTTTGTGTGTTTGATGAAGATAAGAGTTCATTCCTATACGACTATCCAGATACTACAGGAACAGCAACCTTTGAACTACAAAAATATAACGGGTCTGTATGGGTTACGGCTGCTAATCCAATGGGTGCAACGGAGGGCGTACTTTCTCCTATCGGAACATTTCCAGATTATCCAAGTTATGCAGGCTTTGAGATAGATTGGTCTTTAGTTTATGCTAATCATGGTGGAGTTGGAAAGTATAGATTTGTAGTAAAAACCACAGATCCAGCAAACGACATGTTTTCATTACCTTTTGATTTAAAGGAAAACACATGCGATAATAAGAATTTGACGGTTAAGATTGAGATGGTAAACCAAGGTAGTTACTTCAATCTGAATTATACACCAGACAATAAAACGAGGCGTATCTATGACCTTATTAATATGACTTGGTATGATAGTGTAAGGTATTACGGGGTAACTGTCAAGGGAGACATTGAGACAGAAGAAACCAACGTAAATTATAATGACTACGCTGATTTAAACGTATACAGTGAAGACCGCGACACTTATGATGTAAAGATCCCTTTGATATCTCAAGACCTTATACAAAGGTTGTACGCATATGGATTGCGTAGTGAAGATATAAAGTTGACAGATAACAACACGCTTAATCAAACGTTTTATGAACAGTTACCTATTGTATCAAATGGCGCGTATACGTTTGAAAGACAACCTAGAAAACAAGTCCTAAACACGGTAAGCATTCCGATAAAGCATCGATATGCACGAAGGTACAAAAAAAGCTGATCTACAAGGTAGACAGCGTTTCCGTAGCTGGACAACCTCCACCTGTATAAAACGGGTGGAGGACATTTAAAAAAGGCATTAAAACGCCTTATAACACTTTATATAAACTATTCGTCCCTCACTGTTTATATGCCGATGTTATAAACAATAAAATTATTCCTTTGGTGCTTCTGGTAAGGGCATCCAATATTTTATTTCTATAGTTTCATAATCTAAGTTTTGAAAAATATTAGTTTTATTGTTATACATTGCTTCATGTACTACATTTGGAGATAATCTATCGCTTACTACTAAACATCTAGTAAATCCTATCCCCTCAGGTAATTTTTTGTGTGGGTCTATCCAATCCATAATTTTCCAGTTTATAACATTATTTAAAAATCATTAAAACGCTTTTTACATTTACCGTTATCATCAATTAGCCCAACGCTCCCACGCTTCGAGTAATTGAATTAATCTATCTACTTTCTTTTTGTACTTCTTAGGTACTTTGTTTGGTCTAATAGAGTTGTCTGAACCGCTTAATTTACGGCTCAGTTCACTCCATTTTATTATTTTAGTACACTCTTTCAATTCTTGGTTTTCTTGATATTGCTTTGATTGCTTCATTTATTGCAGATTTCTTTGTTAAATGACATTCTTCATAGATGTGTATTGATTCAAAGTCAGAATCTCCCATGTATATTTTTAAAAAAAATTCGTATTGAGTTTTAGTTCTATACACTTTTTCAATTACTACTTTATTTCCCTCTATTACCGTTGTGTATTTTGTGTTGTTCATAATTGTTTTTCCGTTTTTGTATGATACAAATATACAGTATTCTGTAATTACTACCAAATAAAAATACAGAAAAATGTAAAAAAGATGATAACACGGTATAAAACGCCATTAAACAGGCGTTTATACAATACCGTTACCTATAAACTACGTTCTCAAAACTACCTGAAACACTAAACAAAGTATCTTGCTGATACACCCACCCACTACCGTAAAACGTACCAGACACCATATTAGCACTGTCTTTGGTTATGATGATAGCGCCCTCGGAGCATTGTTGTGCTGTTATAGATGACCCTCCGTTCCATGTTATAGGTATAGAGTTAGACAATATAGCTGGCCATTTTATGTTATTAGTATCAAGTCCTTCTTCAAAAGACATTCCAACACTATAGAACTCATCACTAGAAAACAATATTCCAATTCTATCATCATCAATATAAGCCGTATCCACTGTAAAACACTGCTCATCATAAACAACAGTATCAACATCATGCATCACATACGTTTTAGAGATACATATTTGATTAGTCGTAATCTCAATAGGGTCTACAGTTACAATCTGTGGTTGTGGCTCCTCCTCCTTATTACAGGAAGTGAAGACTATCACAGTTACAATCGCGGTTAAAAGTTCTGGTAATTTCATAATTTTGATAGTTTTGATAATACTATTGTAAGATAGGTTTGTAGGTCGTTACTACCTATTCTATAGGGTACTAATTTGTCAATCTCATTAGGCAATACCTCAATAACCCAATCTTTATAGATAATAGGATATTTAATAGGCTTATTCCCGTGACCTCTTAAAGCCCTGTATGATATGTTGTTTTCAATACAAAACCCCCTCAATGATCTAGAAAGGGTTTTAGTATTGCTACTTGTTATTAAGTATAATGCCATTAATCTACGGTTTTAATTGTTATATCATCTTGGTAATGCTTCATAGCATGCTTAACTATCCCTTTTAAGTCTTCGTTGTCACAAGCAGCCTCGAAGGTGTCATAACTAAAAAACTTTTCAGCTTGAAAGTCTAGCTCTACCTCTGAATGATCAACTTGATAGCACTCTTCAAACAAAAGAGGGTGAAACTTCTTAGACCATATTTTAACGATTTCAAGAGGCATTTTTATGTCGAAAAAAGTGTTTTCCTGATCGTAGTATCTAATTTCGATATTCTCAGTACGTTGGTTGTCTGTGATAGTGTAGTCTTCTATTTTAATTTTTGAAGCAATCATCTTTTTAAGTTTTTTAAGTCTCTTAATCATGTGTCTTAATTATATAAACGTAAAGATATAACAAATGTTACGTATCTGCAAGGATTATTTACAACAAAGAATAAAAAATACTCGTACCTCGCAACGCTCAAGCTTTTTTATTCGGATGTTATGAGTAATTGTGATATTCACCACCATTAATAATATACTTTCTTAATTTTCTCAACTCCTTTTTAGCCCCCCAGCTTTTCTTTTTCACGGATATTAATTGTTGTGGGTATATCTCATAACTATCATCTATCTTGTAATCACCTCCTTGATTACGTATCACACATACAATTACGCTTTTTCCGTATTGGTCTTGTCTAACAAATGCAGGTTCAGCTTCTAAGAATCCACCATTTGAAAAAGACTGCAACGACCAAATCAATACTCTATCTCCTTTCTTTAACATACTCATAACAACGGCTAAAAATTAATAGCCTTATTTACATTATCACTTAACTAATTAGTTCATTACTTAGGCTACTAATCTTAGCCAAAACGTTAGCATTAATACTACTTTCGTATGCTGTCTAAGTATATACCAGTTAAATCTTCATAATCAACCCCTTTTGGTAATTTTCCTATTGGTTCTACATTTACTTTAATATAAATAGGTTCTCCTTTGTCTTGGAAATAATAGTCATCTATATGTAAATCAATTATTTTACACTTAATGTCAATATCATTACCTTTTTCATCTTCAGCTATTATAGCTGTTACTGTTTGTCCAATTAATTCTCTTAAATCATTCATTTTTATAAAATTTATTTGTTAATAATCCGTACTAATGCTAACAATGGCTAAAACGGCATTAAAACAACCGTTTAGCCTAAGCGTTACCCCCTCAAATACTCGTCAACAAATTGTTCTATAGTCATTCCTATGTGCTTCTCTCCATTGTCTCGAAAGTACTTAAAGAAGTCACATAATAGAGTTTTGTTATTTTCCTTTATAATATCACCCATTAAATCAATAATGTCTTCGCCTAACATGCTTTGTTTTTCGATGTCGGTGGCTTCAATGCTAGTTGTTTTGTCTAGCAGCCATTTTTTTATTTCTTCTCTATTCATAATTCTTTTATTCTCTTATATATTTCTATAACCCTAGGCAATTGTTTGAAGTCTTTAACAAGCATATTAGGATGGTTGTCAATAAGATAATCGCGTTCAGCAAGCAAATCAAAGTATTCTTTGTTATTATCTGTAATAATAGGTTTAGGCACCTCGTAGTTTTTAAAAGCGTCTATAGATTCAGTCAGTAACTTAGCTGTCTTATCAAGCCCTAAAACCGCAGAAACCTTACCGATAAAAAGCTGGCGTATTAATTTGTCTTTATTACTCATCTATTTAAATTGTTTAATCATTTCCTTAATTGTTTTTTGTTCTCTTCTTATGAATGGAGTTTGCTCGGCCTTGTCTAGCTCCCTAAGATACTCCTTCATTTCTTCAATTGCTTTCTCGTGATGTGTCATGTGTCAGGTGTCATGTTTAGGTGTGATGTGTGATGTGTGATGTGTTGTGTTTAATCCCATTCGGTAGGGTATCCAAGTTCTAAGGGTTTTAACTCCTCTTCTGGTTCAATACAATAACCTGTATAGGCGTGTGTTTTTGTGTAATACCTTCCACTAGGGATATGATAATTAAAGCTTTTCATTTGTCCTATTTCCCCTTGAAAAGAGAATTTAGTTTTTAGGTTTACGAACTTGGTTTCGGCAGAGTTGTTTTCATCTTCAAAGATCCGATAGATACAAAACCCGTCATGTGTTTGGTTCCTAAAGTCGGCACTACCTGAAACATTGTACAAGTTTGGTATGTCATAAACACCATCGTCATTTTTTCTCATCTTGGTAGGGTGAGCTATTAGGAAAATGATAACATTGTTTTGTTGGGCGAATGAAGTTAATCTAGTAAGTACCTCGTTTATCAGATTTCTGTTTTCACCCTCCTTATCAAATAGAACTTTGTTAAAGGCGTCTATTACAAATATGTCTATCCCAAAATTATACATTTGCTCTTTAAACTTTTCAAACAACCAATTCCACGTAGGAGACTCATTTTGTTCGGGGGCTGTGAGGTATATCTTTTCATTTGCCCACTTCTTATATTTTGCAATGTCTTTACGTGTTACCCTTTCAATTCCATCCATGGAACTAAAAAACGGCTTGCCCGTGTATTTCTGTATAAGGTTGGTTTGGTGTAACTCCATAGGGTGATGCTCTGGACTAAACCAACTCGCTTTCATGTCATAATCTTGTAACAAGTTCAAAACGTACCAGTCTGTGAAGTTTGACTTACCGTGGCTAGGTATACCCGTACCTGTTACTAGGTGGCCACGCATTACCGAGAATATACTTTCTAAACCTTCAAACCATATGCTTTTAGGGTAAATTGTTTCTGGTAGTCCGTTGTCGTATAGTCTGTAAATGTCATCTTCTAGATCTTCGACTTTGAATGTGCCTGATACTGGATAGCCTTTTGAGTTTTTGAGCGACTCTTCTAGGGTTAATACGCTTTCTTGTAGGTCTTCATTGGCGTCTTTGTGCTTAAAGCTTACTCGCTCGCACCTCCAACGTCCCAACCTTTGCGCTATCTTCTCAGATACTTCATTTCCTTTCTGATCCATGTCAGTACAGATATAGAACTTTTCTACGTCTGCTAAATAATCCGCGCAATTAGTCCATACATCATCATGATCATTGGCCCCATTTGGCAAGCTGATACAATTTTTTATACCTGCCTCCCATAAGCTTAATTTATCAATTTCACCCTCTACAATGTATACCTCTTTTTGTCCTATGATGTCATTAATTCCGTAGAAAATACGCCTTGCATCTTTGGACTGTGTAAACTGCTTTCCTCTGCTTCTGTATTTCTTATTTATTAGCGTGTCACCTTCAAAATAATTAAAGACTAAATTTGATACATTTTTCTGAATTGCTGGTTGGTAGTATGTTTCCTCTGTTAGTTTGTTCTCTATTATCGTTTTTTGGCTAATTCCACGCGTTTTAAGGTATACTTGGAGTTTATCTGATAGTTTGGTATAGTTGACTATGTTTTGAGGCGGTAAGACGAAATTTTGCGATTGTTGTTTTTCTTTGAAATCTCTTATTGAAATCTCTTCGCAGTAGTGGCACTTTGCTAGTCCTTTATCTAGATTTACGCTCAAAGCCCTATCTCTTTTATTCTTTCGCCTGTCAACACAAGCAGGGCAAACGATTTTGATATTGCCTGAAACTTTACCTTTGCAATCTATGTCTTTCCAGTCGATCATTAGAATGTGAGGTTAGAAGTGTTTAGACCTTTTTTAACTTTCTTTTGTTCGCCTTTGTAACTCTCCCATATTAAACCTTGATAGGTGTTTTCAATTGAATTGTTTACCACGTGGTCAAGTTTATCAAATGATGTTTCATTGAATTTCTTAACCAGAGCTTTGAGAGTTGCTTCTACTGTGATTGGCTTTTTTATATCCTTTCGGTATTGAATCCATTTATCAAAAACCCCTCTTTTGTTTATATCATTAACTGTATCTATAACTGTATCTGTTACTGTTACTGTAACTGTATCAGGTTTTCTGGGTTCGTCTGGGTTTCTAGAAAACCCAGTGGGTTTCTTTGGGTTTGTCTGGGTTCCTTTGGGTTTCGGTGGTCTGCCCCCCTTTTTTCCGTTCTTACGGCTTCTCTCAGCGCTTTTTTCATATTTTGCTAAGTCTCTTTTCATTTGTCTTTTGATTGGCTCAAAAACTAAATCAACTATCATATCTTCAGTTGTTGGATTCAAATCATTGACATATTCCAGAATTATAGTAAGCAATTCACCTCTTTTTTCCATTGGCATCTTTTGCACCGTATGGATCAAATCTGCGTATAAAACAAATGCTTTTTTGTCTTCTGCCATGTTTAAACTTTTTTAACTTTGTTGATAAAATTTTTTAAGCTAGGATCTCTTTTAGTTTTATATCTATGTGTTGAGGCATAGGTCTTGTTTTTGTTAGATAGTAGCTCAATAAAACCTGACTAATACCAATTTGTTTTGCAATCCATCCTTTTTTTAAACCCCTCTCTTCAATTGCTTTTTGAAAATCCATATACAAATATGTTTAAAATTCTTTAACTTTCCTAATTATCCGTTTACTTTTTCGTATTCATTTGTTTTTATTACCATGCGTGAAACAGGATAATCTGTTGTTGAGAAAATGTTCCAGCACTTTATAATAAGATTGCTTTTATAAATACTCTTCATTTTAGTATTGCTTATTTTAGAGTGTAAAAGCTTTTTGTATGCGTAATTAGTTGATGAATCTTCATTATTTCCGTTAGACAATAGTAATGATTTCATGAAATCAATATGTTGTTCAGTTGCATTAAATGATTTAGCTATAATGTATAAGTAAGTTACAACCTCGGTAAGGGTTAAAAGCTTAATGCGTTGTTTTTTAAATATAGGCAGCCCAATTGAAACTAATGAACTTAAAGAATCTGAGTTTTTACTTGCAAAATTCAAGCCCTTTGAATTTGTGATAGACCATCTAGTTACTCCGTTAGTGCCTAGGTGTAGCATGGTTTGCTCGTATTTTAAAACCTGTTTAACAACAGAAGCTTTTAAAGAATGATATTTAAACCCATTTAGCTTAAGAACATCGTGTAAGCTTCTGTTAGTGCCAGTATCAATAGTGTCCATTACATCAGGCTCAACACCTGAAATCAAAGGCACTTTATAGGTGTGGTTTGCCTCAATTACAGCATATAATCTATGTTGACCGTCTTTTACAACTCCATTTACATCTATGATTATAGGCTCTCCATTCTCTTTCCATGCTCCGCTTTTCATTTGGGATACATAAGAATTTTTAATGCCTTTTAAATCTCTATTTCCAATGTTCTTTTTTAGCAATTCTTTTGCTAGTTCTGGTGTTAGTGTTATAATTTCTGCTTTCATCTTTTTTGTTTTTATGTTTAATTATCTAGTGTTTTATCTTATACCCAAACTATTAATATTGTAAAGTATCTCGTTAATTATATCTAGCTCTTCTATTTTTTTTCTTTGAAAGTGAAACATTTTAAGTTTTAAATACTCTAACTCTGGTTTGTCTAATGGAACTAATAAACCAGAATCATAATATACGTTTTGTGTATTATTAGTGTCTTTTAAGAAGTATTCCCTATGTGTACATACTATAATATGCGTTGTAGGATGACCATTCCTAATACCGTCTATCTTTACCACTCTAAATGTTGGATTGTCTTCTTTTATGTACTGCGCTATTAACTCTCTATCCATAATTATATAGTGTTTTATTTTACCATTGATATCTCAATTCTATTTGCAAAACTCTCTTCTACGTCTACAGTCTTAAAGCCGTCACCTATTGCACTATTCCAGTCGCCTTTATGATCCCATTTACTAATGACCCCAGAAACAAACCTTCCACTACCTCTCCATTTGAAGAATACGTATGCATGGTTTCCGTATTCTTCTGCTATCCATACATTTTGATTCTTCTTGAATCGATGGGTGTCTTTTTTGGCCTTGAACATTTTTACTTCCATAATTATCTAGTGTTTTATTTACCGTACAGTGACAATTGTAACTCTTTAGTAAGATCATTCATATGAGCCACTAGCGTAGAGCAATAAGCACTTTCTAACGTAGTCAATAATATAAGTTTAACGGTGTCACTATCCTTTTTGCACCTCTTAGCGTGGTGTATGAAATACTTTACTTTCCTTGATGACATCTTGATTTGTTCGGATGTGTGGTATAGGTTTCTTATGGTGTTCATCATAATTTAATTATCTAGCTTTCTAAAATTTCCAATCCTTTTTCTATCGCTGCTAGTTGGGCTTCTTGTTTGGTTGTGAAATAATCTTCATCTTTTAATATAAAACTAAAATCACAAGTTCTTGAGTTAACACATAAACCCCATCTATCAGGGTTGTTTGTGTCCATGCCAATAATCATATCTATTCGATGGCCTTCAATCCACCCAATAATCAAGAGCGTTTCTATCTCGTAGCCTCGTGGGGTTTTGTGGGGCATGTGGAAATAAGGTTTATATCCTAGTTTGATACATCGCTCAAATAATCCCATTATCGTTTTGTCGTATTTTAT